>Ga0209489_105166_pt1 | contig 23094 bp, 9 predicted proteins | sample SiratrowhiteBW_FD_187527 | JGI IMG/M metagenome (GOLD analysis project Ga0209489, IMG submission 187527) | Root nodule microbial communities of legume samples collected from California, USA - Siratro white BW (SPAdes) (version 2) | ecosystem: Host-associated > Plants > Roots > Nodule | place: USA...
AAAAATAAACACACATATATATATATATATATATATATATATATATATATATATATATATATATATATATATTATGATATTAAATTAATAAAAATATTTATTAGATAGTCCTGAACTCCTATCTATTATATGTCTCTATCAATCTCTAGTTAACAAATATTTTAATTTTTAAATATAAGACAACATAGTTAATTCTGTTTAATTAATTACATAACACATAAAACTTTCCAAAGCGTTAGATAAAATATATTCTCTCTTTGTGTGATTTTTTTAATGACTTGTTGTATAGAATTTTTTTTTTATAGATTATATCCTAACAATTTAATTTTAGAACGTGATTTTTAAGTTGGATATGAAAATTGATTATGAAATTTATTTCACTTGATAATTTATAACAGTACAATGAGTTAAAATATTATCATTTAAGTATAAATATTTCTTCTATTTAAGGTATATAACTGTTAATTTTCTACAACAACTTTATTGATTTTTATTTTCTAATACTCTTTTACATTAAACAAATAAAAAATAGAATTTAAAATATATTTAATATTTTCATAACTTTATAATTTTTAATTTAAAGATTAAAATAATTCAAATTACTTTTAAAAATTGTAAATACGAATGTCACAACCTTCTTAAAATAAGTTAATTCTAACTATTGACTTTGGAATAATTCTTTCTTTATCTCACTGTCTATTTGCATTCACATCCTTCAAACGCCTTCGACCACGCTTAAACACGGAGTTTTCAAAACGTAAATAATTGTTTCTATTTGTTTTCTTCAATTCCGAGTAAGGTTTCTTTTTGGGTCCACAATCTAGTAATGTCTAAACACACAAACCTTACATATAAAAACAAGAAAAAAAGAACATTTTCTGATTGTGATTGACCGTATTATAATATTAGTAAGTAAAGAATTTTATATATTTTTGGTCCATAGGTGTTTATATATATATATATATGGAATTTAGAATAACTATTATATGTGATAAATAAGTACAATCTAGATCTATAAGATTAGAAAGATCTCACAAATCTTAAATCCTAAAAATATTACTTAGAAAAACTAATATGACATCCAATTAAAAATATTACTAATTCACAATTAAGCACATTAAACCCATTTGTAGTGTTAAGTAGTTACTTTGTTGATAGGGATCAATACTCATCCACTCATGTCGAGTTGAAATCCTATAAATATGCTAACATGGAATAGATAAACATTTTATTCACTCATTTACTATTTATAATTCTAAATATATCTAAGTAACTTGGGAGTTAAAATGTCTTTTATATATATCCTACTAATCTTTCAAACCCAAAACAAGTCAAGGAAAATATCTAGTCGATCCATGTAAGATGAAGTTGAATTGATATAGTTTTTTTATTATGTTTACCAAGTTTAAACTAAATCAATTTGATCAAAGAATGTGCGGAGTTGATTTCGATCAATATATCTTGATTAAAAGAAACAGTGTTGAATATTTAATAAAAAAATAGATGAAATGAATGTGGGGTTGCATATATATTTTTTTAGTAATTTTAGTGGAGACTTTTATACTCTAATTTACCACTTTTAAGTTAGTTGAGTTTTATTCTAAGATTTCATGGGCTATTAGTAATGTAGATCACCAAATTTAAATAACCCAAAAGTCCTAAATTTCAATTCCTTTTACTTATATTTTGTGTATTATTTAATGAATTAAGCAAATTGTCATTGTACAAATGTAGGGTAAAACATTTCAAAGTATTTTTACAAGTGTGGACTAACTAGTTTAACTTGAAAGTTTTGATAGATAAATAGAATTTGCAAAAATTAAAATTTGTTTAGAGTATGGGTTGTAGAAACTAGTTGTTATTTTTTGTGTGAATTTATTTGGGTGCGAGCTTAAACGGATAGACCCATCCTATATACAAGTATATAATATTAATGCTTTGGAAAAAAGTCAACTCATAATTTTGTTATTAAAATTATGTAAATAAACTAAATAATGAAAGAAATTATATGATAATCATTAAAGAAACGAAAGTGTTGGTATTTGGTGAAAAGAGAGAAAAAAAAAACATGAAAATAATAATAATGTTTAACATCTTCAGTTTGGACTGGGTTTGTAAACCACCAACCTAATATCTAACTAATTACAATTGGATTTATTTGGTTTAGTTTGGCCCTAATTAATTTAAAATTCTAAATTAATTTGGTTTCCAAGTTTATTAAATTAATTTAAGCCAACGCCCCTACACGCGTATGTATTATACAACTACTTTACAAAATTAACTTTTGTGTTATAAATTTCTTTTTCATCAAATTATTAAAAAAAATGAAAGAATTAGGAGTAATTAAAAATAAGAAAAAAATCTAGTATTGTTTTAAATTTATTTTGCAATTGTAATAATCTAACAAAATATTTTATATTATTTTACCTTTTGTCTTTTCTGAATAATGGGCTCAAAGCCCAAATGATAACCTACAATGAAAAAGAAATAATTTTTCTTCCTGCACCTTAGTAATTTTTAAAATAACTATTAAATACAAAATTTTTATCTCAATAATATGTGATGATATTTAATAAGATTATTATTCCCTATACATATTATTATTATTAAGGTAAAACTCTGATTCTTAAAAACAAATGCCAACAACACTAGTACTTAAGTTTTATGGAAAGAAGAAAACTTCTTATTTTAATATAATGTTTATATTTCTTTTGGCCAATGTTTATTCAATTGTAAATTTATTAATTTCTGTATTATCAAATCAAAATTTCTTTACACATCATAAAAGAAAGAATAACTTACTTCTTTGATTTCCTTTGGCTTTTTCTCCACAATAGTGATCTCCTTAGGTTTGACTTTCGGTGATATTAATTCAACCTTTTTCTTGCTTTTCTTCTCTATAAGTTTCAAGATTTTCAAAGGCTCTATTTTCCCTTTTGCTCTAATTTCTCCTTTCTCAATTTCTATTTCCACACTCTGCACCCCTGTTGAAATAATCACCATGAAATAAAATTATTATCTCTCATATAATTAATGCAATAATTTTAGTAAAAGTGAATTTGTAAAAAGCTCTATTAAATTTTATTCAGCATATATAAAATATAATTTAAATTTACAAATAAATTCATCTTTCTTCTTCTTGATCTTCTCTTCTAGTGGAAATTTATTATACTTTAGTTCTGTTCTATTTTTTTTTTGAGAAATTAATGCATTTATTCATTTAATACTATCTTTATAAAGTAAAAAGTAGGGAATTGTTGGAGAATTAGCAAGAAGATACTTTTTCAATATTTTTTTAGGGTCTTGTTTTTTTTTTTTTTTATATTTTTTTAGTGTTTTTTTTTTTTTTTTTTTTAATTCCGTTTCAGTTTATTCACTTGTAATTGTAAATTTTAAAGTTCAAGGTACATTAATAATTTGAGTATTGAATAATATGCTATTATTTTTATACATTTTCTCCATTCTAAAATGACGGTAGCTATAATCTTTAAAAAAAAAGTTACTGATATTCTTAATTCCAATGAAGTAGTAATTATTTATTTTCTAATTTTCTCCAAATAGATTACATTAATATTTGCATTTACAGAAAATAAAAAATAATGCATTTATTGAGTGAGTGAAGTTATTTCTGTAAAACTTTGTTAAAAAAGTTATTTTAGTAATATTTTTTTGGTAGGTGACACATGTATTGTTGCTATTAATTTGTATAAAAAAAACCTTAAATTGTAATTATTATGAGATGGAAAATGATAAATTTTAAATAATTTAAACATGTGTATTTATTGTGGAGGGAAAACAAAAATTGTAGAATAGAAAACCTCATGAGTATTTTATTAGAAAGATATCATATTTCTTAATTTCTAAAAAACCTTTAGAGACAAATTAAAAAGAAAAAAAGAGTAAAAAATTAGTCAAATAAAACCTCATGAAACTAAATTAATTTAAACTTTAACAAAATTAGTGTGTAGGTAAAATATGTTTTAGAATATGTTATTACCTTGGGTGATCATGAGATGCTTCTTGATCTTTCTTCCACATTCCTTGCAATGAAGATTAACTTTGTAAATTGCAGTGATCACTTCAAGCTCTTCTTTCTTCTTTTCTTCTTTTCCTGCTGCCATTTTCTGTGTGCAAAATGAAGGGTTGGAGAGAATGAAAGAAACCCTATGGAAAAAAAAAGTGGATCAAGATCACTTCAATGTTACATATATTCAAATTTAAAACCACAAGTTTTCTTAACAAAATTTCTTTGCTTGTTTAGCTAATGGTAGCTCACCAATTTCTTGAAACTTGTTGCATGGTTTCACCCAAATTTGGCAATCGTTGGTTGAGAATATTGAAAGCTTCAGTAGTTGAGGAATTGTTGAAATATTTGTATAAATATTATAAAAAAAATACCAATTATACAAATTTCTTGTTAGCTTAAGCAAATTGCACTTTATATTAAAAAAGGAAGTTAATTAGATGTAGACATATTACTTCTATTGATTTTCTTAGAAAGTGTAGACATATTGTAACTAGTTAATTTTAAAATACACTCGAATATAGTTTGTTAATGTACTTTTAGAAAAACAATTCAATATTTATATAATAACGAGTTTTTAAATATATTCTAATATAGCGTCTTAAAACTCATTTAAAAGAAAATAAGTGGGTTACTTCAATAAATTTCGTAAATATATTATTTTTACAATTAACTCTTCACTTTTTTTACGTCATTGTTATACTATTACACTAATTTTTTAATTAATATATATATATCTTAGCCAAATACAAATCATCCTTAAAAATAATAAATGAAAAGAGTTGCGACTTTCTAATATAAATGTCAATTACACTAATATATGGAAGAAGTAATTAATTTCTTCAAAATTATCTTTTCGATACTTTTTATAAAGAACTTTTAGGGGAGGAAAAAAATAATTACATTATACATACTCATAATATATTGTGTATTATTTAAGCGAGAGTGTACAAGTATTTCAAAAGAATATATCCAAATTCATCTAGAATCAGAAATGTGTATTCAGGTTTATTTATTGAATATAATTGTTTCATGTTAAGTATGATCCTATAGATTTCAAATAAAAATAAATAAATTATCAAATGCAAGATAATTATATCTAAATCAATTCAATAAATAAGTCATATGCATATAAATATTAATCAACCCATAGAATTAAGTATTAAATAGATATATAAAAAAAATATAGATAGATATATTTAGAAGGCTGTATGTTCTATTAGATATTAATGTAATCAATTTAAAATTTTTATTAAAAGAACTTTAAAATTATGAATCATGGTAAGTTTAAGATTTCCAATATTCGGACATGTGTATATAATTTAGATATGAAATAAATTTTTTTATTAATTTTTGTTAAGAAATAACTCTCGATTCACTCCCTATAAAATGTACTATAAACTAAAAAAAATAATAATAGAGAAATCTATAAGTGTTAGATGATAGAATGTAAACAATTAAGAAAGAATCACACACAAAAATTTAGTGTGATTTCGTTGAAGTATTAATGAATTTCAACATATGTCTATGAGAATATTCACTATATCACAAAGATTATAACTTCACACAATTTTTCTCTTTACAAACTCACGCTTATAATACAACTCTAACATCACAACTATCAGTTAGCTTCTTCTAAAGCTATAAGGTGTTATACATTCATCAAAATACATGTCAAAACTAAGACACATAGAGTGCGTTTAAGACTAATGAAAAAGAGATATGAACAATATTTCTCATTTCATAACAGAGCAGGTAATAAACGGTTAAACAATAAACGGTTTCATCAAATAGTGTAAGTCTCAATAGAACTATAAGACTAAAATGTACTGAGATAGCCTAACAATGTCAAATAGTCTAAGAATCTTAAAAACAAGACTTTATTGAAACATTGTTCATAACATCTCAACCCCTTAAGTATTAATATGTATGATTTATATTTATACACTAGTTAAGTTAAGATATCTTTATCTTTGTTAATCATTGGTTCATTTACTTAGTATATACTAATAAACAATAGTTCACGTATTTAAGTTACTAATATTGAGATAAACATTCAATTGTATATGAATTATTATAACCTAGGATATAAATCATTTTATGTTAGGTTAAAATAGGTTTTAGAAACTAAGAAGTTGTTACTTGAGCAAAATCATTTCGCTTAGGTGATACTTTTAAATAAAACTAATATTGCTGATGTTTTTTTTTTTACTTGAACTATCATGGTTGTTTCATTGATAGGTCTAATTGCTTGAACATCACATAAACACAACCTTACACACTTCAATTACTTTAAAAAACAATTCAATAACTCACTTTATCTATAAAATCTTTATGACTTGAGTGATGAGCTTTTAAAGAACAAAGAATTGTATTTTCTTTTTTTTCTCTCCCTCAAGTTTTGATTTCTACCTTAAATGAGGAGAGTTATGTCTTAAGTATCTATTTGATTACTGAAGTGATGATACTTTGTACAAGTTGAAAACTTTCCCTTAAATGTTGTTCAAACAACAAATCGATCCTTAAAATAAATTTAAAGAAATAACTCAACCAAATTTTAACCAAAGCTAATTGAAACAAAGTTAAAACATATATTTGAATCCAAAGAATCTATAGGTTACCTATTCAAACTATCATAACTAAATTAAATCATTGCCAAGTAAAAAATAATCCATATGCATATCAAAATCCGTCAAATCAAGTTCAATGTCTAATTCACCAATTTACCAACAATTACATTCACACAAAAGTCATTCCATTAACAAATTTTTAAAATATATTCGAATGTAGCTTCTTACTCTTACAGAAAAAATTAAGTAGGTTCATTAATAAATTTCGTAAACGTATTATTTGCACAATTTACATCTTCACTTTCTTTTATACTCGATTCTTCTACTATTACACTCATTTTTAATAAAAAATTAATCATACATTCACACATATATATATATATTCCTCCTCATCCTGTGTATCACTTGCTCTTAGCCAAATACAAATAATACTTAAAAATAATAAAGGAAAAGAGTTGCGACTTTGTAATATATATCTGCAAGAGGTGTATTAAATTTTAGAAGTTCAAAATTGTGATATGTTTAAAGCAAAAAAAAAAAAAAAAATGTATTATTAAGCCTTGTTAACATATTTTTTCAACAACATTACCTATGGTTACTATAATAAAATATGTTTAAATTAAGGGGAAAAATTGTTTTAAATTTAGGAAACTTAAAAGTGTTGGCCACAACAAGATGATTTTTTTTATTTAACTGTAACTTGCTTTGAGTTACAAATTATGCAGACAATTTAAAATTAAAATGGAACTGCATAAAATGTGGTATTTAAATATTGAAGTATGTCTCAAATATTGCTAGTCTCAATTATTTATTCAAAAGAACTTACATAACATGCATTAACTGAACAATACTAAACTTATTACCCATCTAAATTTGGTAACTGTTTTACCAAGTTCTATGGACACAAACACAAGCTCACTTCACCAAATCTTCAGAGATTCATTCTTGGCACCCCACAAAAGTTTGTGGCATTGATTTGGCAACTATTTTCAATATTCCTAGCTTCCACGGTAAGTGCTGAATGAGAATGGAGAAAGCAGGAGAGGAACATGAAAATGTTCCCTTTTTTGTGAATCCTTGATTTCAAACACTATAGAGACATAAGGGAAGAAACCATTTGGGTTGTACTTCCCAGTGTTGAAACTTATCCTGTATACTCCTGGACTCACATCGTTAACTATGCTCAGCAGTTGACCGCTGCGGCCATCTTGATCGGTCGCCGATGACCCTTGGAACACCCAACTGCCACCACCTGTGGCCCCGAATGTCGGCCGAGACTGATCACCCCTCCACACCTCCAAAAGTACCTCAATACCGGCAGCCGGAGAGCCCCGCGACACGTCCAACACATGAGTGGTGATGGGAGGGCGGGTTCTTGCAGGGTGGTGAATTGGTTTAACTGATGAACTCTCTGAAGCAGCAGCCACATGACTACTGATGATGCTAATACGATCTTCTAGCATTGGGTAAAGAAGAAACCAAGATTGGTAACTTGTTGTAAACAAGAAAATATCATGTAGAAGTTGGAGAGTTTTGAAAATTCATACCACAACATGTTATAAAGAATGAAGGAGGACGAGGGTTGTGTTAAGCACTCAGTAAGCAACTTACCATTTACATATAACACATGCATCACAGTTAGGAATATAAGAAATATCTTAGGTGAAAGTTACTATAATTATAGGATTTTCTCTCTTATTTAAATTAGGATCTTTATAATTATAGGAATATCTTACAAGAATCAGATTTTGTCCTTCAACATATATATTGCATGAAAAAAATAGAATTGACATTTTTTTTGCAACCAATCATAGTTTGTGCATTTTGAATTCCCAAGGAAGAGTTTGGTGCAGAAAGATGAGAAGGGGGTTTATGGTTTAGGGATCACTTCAAATGATGGAAAATAACATGCACCATTTGACAAAGCAACAGACCTATTACTATGCAATGAATAAAATGAATTAGGGTTTTCACAACTGGTGCTTGTTATTTATCAGCACCAAACACACATTTTCGTAAATTGTTTTTCCATATATGCACAAAATTAGTAACTCAAGAAAAAAGTTCAAGGAAAATTAACTTCAGAAAACAAAAGATCCAGTAGCAGCCAACATAACTGAGAAAGAAAGACCTGATAATTCAATCTGGTAAAAAAATGCAATCAAGTTAGACTATATTGGTCTAATGCGGTGAAACAAACACTGCTTGGCAGATATAATAAATAACATACAAGTTGTGTTTTTCTTCTTTGAAAATAAATCTTACACACGGAATTTGTAAGGCTAATACAGCACCTGTTACTTCTCAAGCAGTTGCAAAAGACTGTATCATATTTTGATTTTTTATCTATTAAATACTTACAATTGGATTTAAGCAGATCACCTCTTCCATACTTTATTTCATTCAAATAGCTAATAACAGGTCACAATCACATGATTCTGACACGAGTTAACAGTTAACATTAATTCACTTGTATCTTGGATTTGAATATTGCAGGACTAAACCATTAATATACAGAATGAATGGATGAAAAAACTCAAATATTTGATCATGCTACTTCTAGACAAAAAGTCATGTAACTCGTGATGAAATGCTACATTTTAATTAATGAATACAACAATAAGCAAAACCAAATTGAATAGTTGAAGGGTTGTCAGAGAAACAGTGAGCACAAGGTTATATCTTTCGTAAGCAGATTTGATTGTCAAAAGGTGTTCTTAAACTGTAACCAAACATAAAGTAGGAAAGAATATGGAAGTACCTTCTGCCTTTTTAGCAGTGGAATAATTGCCAGTTTTAGAAGAAACGTCTTCTCTACTAGAAAAGAGCTTTGCAAGGCGTATTTCTGTAATTTTCATTTGCTCTTGAGCAGCAATCTCAAATTCAACAATTGGCCTGTTTGTATATCGTCTCTGCACAGTGTAAAATAAATTAACTTAAATTTAAATGAAAAGTCTTATATCAACATTTACCTCTATCACTCAAATTCTTTCCCTGGTGAAAATTTCATAATAATTCATGTTCTTAACCAATGTAGGAAATTGAAATCATTGAATTTTGCACATAAGAGACAATAAAGGAGGCGAAAAACCCAAAGGAAGGAATGTTCCCCACCCTTTGAATAAGAAGCTCACAAGCTCTATCATGCTCACACACAAGCTCAACGTTCTAAAAGTAATTAACCATAGTTTATACTTTCAATAAGAAACAAATTTATGTTCATAACATAATAGATCAACAAAAATTCACCCAAATAGACATTAATCAAGAATAGAAGTTAATAAACAAATAAAAGTATTGCCAACACTAAACTTCAAATTCAAATTTACCTTCAGCTCAGCAAGTATCTCATCAGTGGTTCTCCCAGATGCACAAATGAGAAAAACAAACCCAAACTTTTCCCTATACCGAGCATTCCATTCAGATAGTTCCTGAAAAATGGACCACGTTCAGATAATTAACTTCCATTTATCAACAGTTAACATTTCAGTTGAGGTCCCCCTCAATATCATACACATGGTATGTTCAGTATTATGATAGCAGACCCATAGATGAATCACGTTCCAACCATATATTTCGCAGTACAACAAAAAGCACTAAAGTATTAGTAATATTTTGAGTAGCAGAAGCAAGCAAACCTGTAAGCTTGAACCAGTTGCAGTAGATAAAGCAGTTGATTGCTCTCCCTTACTCCACCTGCCAAAAGCAGTTCCTTATTATTCCTAACAAGCAAATAGGAGATACATCTTTTTACCCTTTTCATTGCATAAATCACAGCTGGAGCCACAACAAACGCACTCAGATGAAGACATTCACAACATTGACTCATGTTTCTCATATCAATGTAAAATGGAGAGAAATCAACCCAGATTGTTAAAAACAGGAACAAAATTGGATGAATGAATAACTGAACTGACAAACTCCATAACTAACTTAAAAACTCACGCCCGACCATGAGAAAAAAACACAACCTTTTGCATCTAATTCATTTGTTTCATATCAAAACACAAAACAGAATGCAACCAAACAGGAACAGAACAGCAGGAATAACTGAACTGAACTGACAACTCCACACTAACTTAAAATCCCAGACCCAGATTCCCTGTAATCAGGGATATAGCACATTCACAATATCACACAATTACAACTTTTGGATCAGTTTTGGTCGCCTCATATTTTATCTCAGTAGATCAGGCTTAAAATATGCATCTCGGATTGAGTTGTCCAATATTCAAACAACATTCCAACCTGAAATCATGATTGCAGGGAATCCATTTCCTAGAACACATGCACCCACTCAAAGTGAAAAGCACAATCATACCGAAATCATTAGTTTCATGAGTTTAATTCCTATGGCAAGTACGAATTTCCACAATATCCATCAACCAGAAATCATAGAAGTATGGAATTTTGAAGATACATGATGATTTATAACTGAATGCCAAAGTAAAATCTCTGTCATGTCAGTCCATAGACTATATATACTCAGTTTAATATCAATACACAAATAGAGAACCACCCAAGTGAGTAAAAAAGAGAGTAAATAGTTCATATGCCAACTATCATGTACTAAAAATTCTCTACTTTTACATTAATCACTTCAAAAATCATGCTAAATTTATGATCGGAAGGGATCAATCACCGAACTTGAACTGACAAATCCCAACTGAAGACCCAAAGAACCACCAACCCACAAAGACAAAAACACACCCTTTGTACTCAAAACTCAAATCTTTCACACCAAAACGCTAAAGGGAGAGTGACCCAGATGGAAAAAAAGTGATGAAGTCAAGTACTGAACTGAGCACTGGCTTCAGACGCAACAGATGGAGCGTGGGTATGCCCAATCTGAGGGTGTGCAGAGAAGGCCTGAAGCCAACCGTTGACATCAACGTTGATGAACCAAACGTCCCTGGCGACAGAAACAGCGTGCTGCAACGAACTGAAAGGAGAGGCCAAAACCATGTCCTTGGCGAATCTGGTGCTTCCACAGCACGATACAAAGTCTTTCTCGTCGAAACTGAACTCCATTCTTCGCTTGTGTTTTGGGCAATTCTATTGGAATTGGAATTGGACAGTGTTTCTGTGATTTGTTTGTGGGAAGAGAAGAGAAGAGAAGAGCATGTGAGGCTGTGTCAGCACTGAGTCTTGTTCTTGCAACACAAACAAAAAAGCCACGTAAAGAATGTTCTTTTGGCAAGCACAAGGGAAAGTGGTAGTGACACAAATTCATTTTCTAATGTGGTGATTTTTATTTTAAAAAATTATCTTTTTTGCACTTTATTTTTCTTAATTTAGTTTCTTACTTTTAAGTTTAATTCCCTTTTTCTATTGTGTCACGGTTGTTAATATTAAAAATCATTTGAACATCTTTTTTACTAAAGTTGAATGTGAAATTTAGTCTTTATATGTTTTTGCCGATATTGAATCTAATCTTTGTATTTTCTATTAAATGGTTTAAATAAATTTTAAATTTATAACATATGTTTAATTTTCATTTTGAGTACCCCAATAATTATTCTTTTAAGTTGAATATTTAATGTAGTATAAAATTTTGGTTAAATTCTTCAAAAAGTATTTATGTATTTTATCTTTATTATCATGTTGACTTTTAAATTGATTCTAATATATCTTTTGAAAATTGTAAATTGATTCTAATGATTTTAAAATGTTGACTTTTATTTTATTTTTTTTATAAAAAACTAGTGTACTATGTATTCTTTTTAAACAATAAAATTTTAAAAATGAATCAATTTTTAGTTTTTGTAATGTTTAAAAAAATAGATAATTTTTTTCTTTACTTTCTAAAATTAATAAATTTTATTTATCAATACAAAATTGGATATTTACAAATATAAATCTCTTTATAGATGATACTCGGTACATAAATTTTTCTTTAGGTTATAACTATAGGTTATAACTAGTATCCAAATGTTTCAAAATTAAATTTTATTTTAAGAACAAGACTAGTCAAGATAGAAAAGAAAAAAAAGTTTTTAAATGAGAAAACAATGAAAACTCACAAAAATTACTTTAATTCTAAATAATTATATAAATGTTTTTAATAACATATTTACAATACATATTAAATATAATATATTTCTCATTTTACTTCTTATTTTCCTTAATTTAAAATTATCTCTTTTATATATAATTTTGTAAAAATGAGTCCGGACTAATTAACGTATTAGAAGTCAAACTGAGAATTAATTCTTTAATTTTAACTCTCCATTAAATTGGATTAATTTTATATAAGAAATAATTTAAAATAGTATACATAAATTAGATTTGGCATAGATCAATAATTTGAAAATAATTTTTATAATCTTCAGCTATATAGAAAGTTGAGACAATCAACTAAATTTCAGATAAAATCAGCAACGTATATATATCAAGAATTGTTTTCGAAAAAGTCTATGCACATAGCGGGCTCTCTCTCTCTCTATATATATTATAAATTACTGATTTTTATGTTCAGTTGACTACAATTTGAATTTCAGGATAATAAATTAGGAACAGAAACCAAATAATCTTTATGAGCAGATTGATTTTATCAAGTTAATTTCACATTAGCAAGAATCTCCAATTATAAATTAATTTGTAAAATTAGAATTTATTTCCGTAAAAAAACTGTTCTGCTACAGTAAGAGAACGTTGATCAGCATTATTCAAATTAATTCCACTTTTATTTCTAAAATAAATTAAATATATGACTAAAAATTTAATATTAGAGACAAATTAGGAATTGTTATCAAATGTATTAGGTGCAAGTGCGAATGAAGCAATATGATTCAATTAGCAGGAAATCAGCTTACTGTCATTAAAAAACTTCCGTATATGCATATATATTAAAATTAAGAAAATGGTGCAAAATATAAAATTCTGCTGCAGTATTGTTTTTCTTTTTAAGTAAACAACTATTGTGTTTTTGAAAAACAATTTCTTTAAACAGTGTCTATTGATTTGAATAGCTTTATTACAAAATTCTACAAATTCATTAATGGTAGAAATTCCAAGAAAGGTGAATGAGATCTTTCCTCGTGCATAACAATATCACGCATGGTTAGTATAAAACCAAATTGATTTTATCAAATTTTAAATTATTTCCAACAACGATAGTATAAATAAGTAGATATTTCTTAAAAGAAATACTTGTACATGATAATCAGAAATGAACGAATTTTACAAACTGCAAACTAATCGAACTATTTACATTTAGAACTGATAAACAAAAGAACTAATTTGAAAAAGAAATTAACTACATAAATATTTAACTTTGAGGCCAACTTTGTTACTATAGGAGAACTCAGAACAAGAAGTTTGACTTTAGTTGAATCATATTCTTCTTTTGGTCATTGCTTTCGTGATAGGTCTTTCGTTACTATAAGCTTTTCGTTTTCTCTTCACTTTCTTCTTTTCATCACGTGCAAATACAGAACTGAGAAAGTCATCATCCTTACAGAAAATCTGCAAGTTCTTAGAGTCCATGAGGAAGTCAATGGCCTCCTCATTGAATTTCAGCAAAAAAGCCAATCTGATGAGCTCAGAGAGTGCCGCAACATGATCGTGATTCTCGCACAAAACACCCTCTGATATGGCTTCTGAAAAATATGTTGCATATTTCACCATGCCACCATTTTGACCATGCCAGTTCATCTGGGTGAAAAGCTTTGAACTTTGACTCTCCCAACGCACCATTCTGTTTGCCCTTTTGGTAATGATCTTCCCTGATGATAATGACAAACTATAACTCACATCAATCGAATCCACTGTTTCAAAGAAACTCAAGTTCAGTACACCTTTCATAGCTTCACGCCTCTTCTTTGGTTCCATTTTAAGGCTAGAACAAGCAAGAAAACCAAGAATAAGTTTCACCAACACCTTCACATTACAAACATTAGCAGCATCAATCTGCTTAAGTTCCACAACATTCGGCAGTGAGGGATCTTCAGTGCATATACACTCAGACACACTTCGAGCACCAATCTTTCTGTACTTATCAGACAAACAACTCCTTGATGATGGCACCAAGTTGTGAGGATACCAGACAAAGACTTTCTCCATCTCAAATAGCCTCTTCAGATGAAGGTTGTCAGGGATGAAAACATCTTTCTTCTCTTGCAACAATATCTCATTGTTGCCTGAAGCAACAGGAAGCTTCAGCAACATTTCACAAAGTTTTTTCTCAGAGGTAGAATGGTTTAGCATAAATATCCAGAACTTATAGCACTTGTTGTGTGACAGCTGTTCATCTGAACTCTCCCATTCATTCCAAAGGTTCACATAATCATCAACTGAGGGCCTGTTCCTGACTTCCATGGAAACGGAGAAAAAGGGAAGAATCTTCTTAACATAGAAATCTTCTAGAACATAAAATTTTGAAGGAAAAAGATTATCAGGATCATGGATCACACATTCTTTTGGCAGCACCCACTTTGCACTTTTTGGTATCCAAATCTTTGTGGTGTCTTTATCCCGAGGTTTCCAGTGTTGTTCACTTAAGTACCTATAACATGCCGAATGTTGTCATAATTAGGCGAAAAAAAAAAACATAAATATCAGGAATCTGATCGACTAAAGAATATAACAAGACTGTTACAAAAGAACATATTGACAATAAAACATTATTTTCTAACATACTGTAACAGCACAAGTCCTTTTATTTGGAAAATAAAAGGAAGAATTTTCCTTTTATTTGGAAAATTCTATAACAGAAACTCACAGTAACAAGTCCTTATCTATAATCTGATTTCGTCTAGTGATCCAAATAATCTTATTAAAGAGAAAATACGAACAACACAGAAAAGAGAAAAAAAAAGAAAAATGCTGGAAGAGAATGTTTGCTTAGCAGCCAAAAATATTCTTGAGAGTTACCTGTATATCTGCACAATAGTGTTATAATCAGAGAGCGAGTCAAGGTGTTTAGCAGCCAAATCACATCCTTTATCAAGGTCCACTACGATTCCTATTTCATTTAGTTCCTTTTTGTAAGATCCAATTTGGGGACCAAAAAAATTTGCATCAATGAAAAGTCCATCAGTTGGCTTGAAGAACACACTCCACTTGTTATCGAACAACAGACACTTATCTGGAGACCTATAACCATTATGTGTTTTCAACCAGTTTGTAGACAATTTTTCTCTAAAGACTTCATCAAGGGGGAGCAGAGCCTCTTCGCTTTGAATTCGAAAACAGTCCAGCAAAGAAAAGACCCTTTCAGGAGCAATGGTGGAGGGATCTGAAGGAAAACTCAAATATTTAAGCACAAACTCCACCCCATCTTTCAATTCAGTAACAACACCAAAGCTCTTCAGCTCTTCCTTGTACTCATGAATTTCTGTACCATAACAGTTGTCACTGTCATCAATGAAAGGAAGACAAGTTATTGAAGAAATAGCTTTCCATGACACACCATCTAGAATGCAATCTCTTGGACTGCTATATCCACCGTTCCTGGTAAGCAACCACTTCTCACTTCGTACGGTCTTTGAGAAATTAGCAGGAAATTTATATACAGTTCCCTTCAGCAGCCTCTGACATGAAAGAAACGATTCACATGTTGTTGGCTAAAGGAAGTTTGAGATGCCTTCTGTTTGAACTGATCAAGAAATGCTTTTACAGCATCCTCAAAGTCAACCAACACCCCTATTTGCTTCAATTCACCTCTGTAAGTGAAAATCCTCTCTCAGTATAATTTTTTATCAATCACAGGAAGACCACCAAATACCTCCAAAATGCAGCCCCATACAGCATCAGACAAAAAACAATCACCTGGAGTTTTGAAACCCATGTTAGTCTTCAAGCAGCTTGCTGTCTTGATTGAATTCAGGAGTTTATCGGAAGAAGGGGAAAACTTGATGCATTCCATTAACAACATAATAGTCCCAGCATTCAAACTGGCAAAGTTTGATGGTAATTTCAAATGATCTATGACAACTTGATAGTTTCTACTAAAGCCAACAATCACCCCAAGCAACTTAAGCTCCTCTTTGAAATTATAAATTTCCTCACCAAAATAAGTGCTGTCAATAAAAGGTATAGCACTGATTTGTGATGCAACTTCCCATCCCTTATCATATAACACACATCCCACAGGAGACCTGAGACCAAGAGATGTCTTCAGCCAATTTCCATTTCCGACGCTGTTAACAAATTTGTCTAAAGGAAGAACACTTTCCCTCTGACATCGAATGAATTTAAGCATCAGAATAACATGATTTCGGCCTAAACTGAAAGATTGTGCTCTTTTCATTAACTCTTTTCCAATGAGCTCACAAGCCTCCTCATAACTGAACATCACTCCAACAGTTTTCAGTTCCTCCTTATACTCATGTATCCTATCCCCATAGAACGTCTCATCAACGAGTGGAATGTCCACAAGAGCAGAACAAATTGCAGAATTCTTCCCAAAGATGATCCAACTAAGAATGACTTTGAAGGTGGCATCCTTCCATTGACTGTAACTTTGAGCCAGCTGCCTTCCTTTATGCATTCTAGGAATCTCCATGGTATAACAACTCTTTTGGTTTTCAGTTTCCGAATCCAATCCAGAAGCAGAAAGGCATTCTCTTTCGTTAGTGGTGTATTTGCAGCAGAAAAGCCAGCATTAGGAGGATATAAATCTGGAATATCACGAGCATCTAGGTGATCAGTCAGGAATTTGATGAGCTCCTTGTAGCCTGTAGATTGACCCACATAAGTAGACCTGTTCAAGTATTCCTCTCCCAGCTCAACGTAATTTTCACTCCTCCAAGGATTAGAAACCATCAACTTTGCCCAATTGCTTACTCTCTCCGGCACAAGAACCCCATCTATAGATTCATTCACATTGCCACATTCATCCACAAGTGGCATAGAACTACAGAGTGCGTCCACTTCACGGGTAGAAAAGTAACCTTTTGAGAAAGAATGATATAGGAAATTAGCATATATAATGGCAAGCTTGGAGTCGTTTCCTATGGAGCTGCAAAGCTCTTCTGCAAAGTCGTATTCAAAGTAGTAAAACTGACTTCACTTTGTAGCCACTCCAACAAAGTATTCCTTTGGGGAAAAGCTGATAGAGCTTGCTGAGTAAGTGCTGGAATAAAATATCGATTGGTTACACGCAAAAATTCCTTGTTCCAACTAATAAGCCAGGAATGAGGACAGCCCTGGTTAGGATCTGCCCCAACCAATTTCTTGGTCCCATTTTTTCTGCAATCATAAACACTGCAATGTGAGAGACTCCAATCAGAACACACATACTTAAGCAATGGAATGTTCGCCATGTTGGACCCACGAAAGAAGGAGTCCCAATTTGTAACAACAAGGAGTAAAAGCTTCAGATATGAGTTTTCAGATAACCCTCCCACAAGATTGGAACTCTGAATGCACTTTCCATACCAGGAAGATTCAACATGTTCCACACCCAGAAACTTTAGTAAGTCATCATACTGACTCATATCAAGTGAAGAACTCAAGATTTTCCTTTCACCACCAAAAGATAGGCTGTGCAAGTGTATTCCTTCAGCCCGAGCATCATTCAAAACATTCCAGAACTCAGGCAGTAACCGTCCTACTTCACCTGCCTTATAGAAGTGCTTCTGCTTCTTGTAAGTCTCTATGGGAATTATGTTTTCTTCAAGCAGTTTCTCTTTTATTTCCTCCCTCACGTTGTTCAATTGCTCATATGGAGAACTTCTGATCGGAACGAATTTGAACATGTTTACCAAAGTGGATACAGGAGCTTGGTCTGATCCTAAGATAAGCGTTTTGAATGATTCAACAAAAGCTGTGGGAACACATTCCAGGATTCCATGGTTCCACTTGTCATCCATAAGAATTGTTTCCCTTGAAGATGCCAAGACAAAATCTGCTTGAATTATGAATGGGAAATTAGTTACCATTTCTGTGGGAAGAAAAGCATAGACCCCAGATGAGCTCATTCCCCTATTCAGCCTCTCGTCATGTGGGAAGGCTAAGGTAACAACCCACTCCTCCACATCCTTTCTCCTTTCCACCACATTTTCCGACTTCACAGGAAACCTTTGCTTCCACATATAGTAGCTGCATTCCTTTTCAGAACCACCATTTTTCACAGCGGTTAAGTGCAGAGTGTAGGACTCAGCATTCATGTTTTTCCTTGAGACAAAGTTAACCTCACTTGAAATTGATATTGCACTAACTTTATCCTTCTTGGAATCCGCATTATGTTCTCTAACAGCAAGATGTCTGATCTTTGAAAGAAACAAGAGAACTTCTGGATGAAAGCTTGAGAGCTGCTGTTTCACAGGAGTGACCTTATCCGGCTTCAGAGGTAAGACAATGGTTGTAGTTGGAAGCGAATCAACACCACCACCATATATCTTCTTTATTTCTTGAAGCATTGGCTTCTCCTCAACCCACTCAGGAACTATATAGCCAAGGCCACATTCTGGACAAGGCTTCTCATTGAAGCGTATCTGATATCCATTGCTGAAAATATAAGGCTGAGTGGTAACCAGAAACACACTCTTGAACCCAATTCCTGCAAATAAACCATAGGGAAAACTATGTCATGCACCCTTAAATCAGAATAATCTATCATAGCATTACTATGGTGTTCCAAATAGATAACTTATATCAATTTTTGAACTTCACGACAAAAACAGTATTATTCAGTAAAACTATATAGATCATTTAACTAATTTTCTTCACTGAAAGCAAGAACATAGTAACAAGATTACAATATGTTGTGTTGGACAGATAAGAGAGGGAATGTACCTTTCTCTCCAATGTAGCCACTGCTCCTGTTGCCTTTCTTTGTGGAGCGTCCAACACTGCATACAGATTCAACGTTTTTGGGAGAGAAACCCTTTTCATTGTTGAAGATAAGGAGTGTAGAAGGAGCACCAGTAGCTGTAATGTCCTTGGAAGTTATGATGAACTGCGGTGAAGGCTTCACTCCTTCCGAGTACACATTATCTTCTGCATTCTGTTCAAAGCAACAAATTGAACATAAAAACAAGAGAAAATACATAGACAGTAATTTTTTTCTGATTTCATTTACATGTCTTAACTTTAAAAATAACTGTAAGGAACTTCATTTTTCTAGAAAAGTTTTGAAAATATAATTCAGATTATGTTAACAATATTAGAGAAATTACATAAAAATACCATCATAAAATACTATACTGCACTAAAATGATTCTTTATGTTATTTTGTGAACACAACCTACATACAAAGCACCAAGTTAGGTGGTGACTTATATCTTCTTGCAAATTTCTGTTAGCATCTTTTATGTATTTGGAATTATGTCAAATACATACATCAAGTGACGATTACATATTCAATCTAACACTACATAAATAAACAAGTTGAACTGCTAACACAACATTCAACACTAAGATGGGAAAAAAGATGTATGATGCTAAGTGTTAAGCAGAACCTGAATGAGTTCCATGAGGAAGTGAACATCTTTGGTATAAAGTTCAACAGAGAGATTTTTGACAGCTTGGTGCAAATCCTCAATCAAAGGGTTTGGATCTTTGCCAATGGAAAATTTGTTCCTTCGTATTTCTTCAATGTGCTTCTTTGGTGTACCCATTTTCTAACTTACAACTATTTGATCACACAGCCAAAAGGGTTAGAGAAAGTTAGTATATATAACAGAAAAGAGTGATCATGTTAAGGAAGATGAAAAGTCTAAAGGTCCCTCTTGGATTACTTAACTATTATTATAATTATAATTATTACTGTTACTAAAATTAAAGGAGTGCTGATATTTTAACATTACTTTTGTTTCCCACGTTCACTGATATATATTATTATTTTATTAATAAATATAAGTGTTAAATGTGTTAAAAGTAAACGTCAAATCATCTTTTCCCAATTAAAAGTTCATAATAAGTCAAACTAGTCAGTGAATTTCCCAGACTCCTGGGCTTAGAACCTTTGAATTTACAAGACCTTTCCACTTTCCAATGGGAAAATTGAAAGAGAGAGAAGGAACTCTTCACTTCTTAAATTCAAAACTTTTATAACCTTTAAAAACTCTATAATTTATTTACAGAAAATGAAGGTTTGTGAGTAATTGAGAGCGTGAGATATTATTAGCAGAAGTAGGTAAATGCATGGACTTGGTCACTATCAGCATGAAGCATTATCCAATGTTGCAGACTTTCTTTAAATTTAAATTGAAAGCTGTTACTTTCATAAATAAAATTTCAATACAAGTGAAACGGCATAATCTTATAGACTCCATAGCTTCATGTCATCTATGGATCATATCCAATCACTCATGAATTTTGTATAACATTTCCATTACTCTTTTATATGTGTTTATATTATTTTTTAAAATCAAATTAATTTAGAAGTGTAAATAAAATATTATCAAATATAGGGCATAATATAAAATATGTTCTTTAAAATTATTTAACTTTAAACTTGTCTAAAATGAAATGGGTGAGCTATCAATCACAGAGAAAAAAATTAATTATATTATTGTTCGTTTACAATGTCATATGTTATGTAACCCGCGGTAGGGATAATAACAACAAAAGAGGCACTCTATTTTTTCACTTTTTCTCTATCTTATCTTTCAATTTCGATAGTTGTTTCTTTTTTCTCTTTTGATTTTGACTCTTCATATTCCATCTATTTTAGATTCTGATTAAGTCTCGTAATAGGTGAGGATTTTAGGACTATTTCAAACTGATCAGAATTTCAAATAGAGTAAGTTCATATTTGTTCTAAAGATCCCTTATTTTCTGTTTTTCGTTAAGTTTTTATCATCAATATTGATGGAACAGTTGAGAAAAGTATTCCTCTCAACTTGATTAAGGTTATACTAAAAGTTGGTGTTATTTGAAAAATTTGTTCAAGATCCCTAAAGTTGGACTGAGGTTATTGCCTGACTAGAGGAATTGGTAGGAGATAAGTGTCTGAGATAAGGGAAGCTAGTAACTTATTTTAATACTAGTTAGTTACTTTAAATAGACCTATAGGACAAAAGATTTGAATATTTGATTATCAGTGCTCAAGTCTTTCTTGCAGGTCTGACTGGTCCTTGAGCACTGAATTTGATTGTTTGTTTTGATGTAGTGTGATTAACTTAACTGTTTTGAGTAATTAAGTATTGTTTTAATGATGGAAAGATACTTGCATAATATGATTTGTAGACTGAATGAGTACTGATGTGAATGATTAATTGATGTCTTACATTTAGGATGATGTATCAGTTATGCTCCTTCGTGTACATTAAGTATAGCACGCCTATGTTTAACAGAGATACCCTAGCTTCACTGATGATCTAAGTTACATAGACTAAGATATCAGGTGGTGAGAAGCTGTGAGGGAGTTCATACACACCGAAACCGCTGGTGAGACTCGGTATTGGATGTTTGAGCTTACTCTGATCCTTTCTCTTAGATTCGAATGACAGTCTAAGTCTTGGGTATTGGATTAGTCCTTTCTCTTAGATTCGCAGGTAATCTAAGTCTTGGGTATTGGATTAGCCTTTTCTCTTAGACTCGCTGAATCTAAGTCTTAGATATTGGAGCTGAATCTAAGTCTTGGATATTGGATTAGATGTTAGTCTCTGCTAGGGGCATACTTAATGGGTCTTTAGGAAGATGAAGGGTCTATGTATGACCTATATGTATTGATGTGGTCCATGTGAGACCTTTATGTATGATGTTTGACATGAGTACTTGAAATGAAAAAGGAAAACTTGCATTGAAACTTGATATGCTAGACTTTAAAGAAATTCTTATGACTGAGATACTCTATTCTATTTGCATGTAGTTAGTATGTTATAAACTTTTAAGTTTACTAGCTTACTCTTGTTTTTGATGTTGTTGTATGACCTGCGATGACTGTACTATGTACACGAGCAGGTGCAGATGCAGGTCTTGGAGCACCTTAAAGATGATATGCTCTTAAACTGATGTTCCTTTTGTCTTGTATATACTTGTATATATGTTTTGATGTAGTTAAAGACTTGATGCTTGAAATGGTCACTCTTTTTGTCATGTAGATAGTCCTAGTTAAGTTTGATGTACCTGAATACTTGATGTAGTACTCTGAACCTTAAATGGATGATAATACTTAGCAGACAAAAGTTAGTTTAATTGAGAATATTTTTAGATAGACTTGTTCAAGTAGAAAAATCTCGCTCAAACAACTCTTGCATAAAAGATCACTCTGCAAGTCTCGCCCGAGCGAGATAAAGCTCGCCTAAGTGAGTCCTTCCTAAACAAAATAAAATGCTCTCTGGAGTGTTTTCGCCCACACAAAAATGGTTTCGCTCGGGAAAAAATTAGAAGTGCTCTCTAGACTGTTTTTGCTCAAGCGACTTATTTTTAGTTTGGGCGAGGTGGATTTTTGCTCAGACGAAATTATTTTCACCCAAGCTAAAAAAAATAAAAATTAAAAAAAAAATCTTCATTTTTCTTTCTTTTCTTCTTATTTCTTCTATCCTTATTTTATTTATCTTTCAAGTATTAAATATTTTATAAATTAAAAAAAAAAAAATATATATA
>Ga0209489_105168_pt1 | contig 23091 bp, 5 predicted proteins | sample SiratrowhiteBW_FD_187527 | JGI IMG/M metagenome (GOLD analysis project Ga0209489, IMG submission 187527) | Root nodule microbial communities of legume samples collected from California, USA - Siratro white BW (SPAdes) (version 2) | ecosystem: Host-associated > Plants > Roots > Nodule | place: USA...
AAAAATATATATATATATATATATATATATATATATATATATATATATATAGTAATACTTTTGTGTGGACATATTATAGTATGTCTTGAAAATGTATTAGCAGGTTCTTATTAACATAAACTCCTTGCTAGGATATGATGTAAATAATGATATTTATACATTACTTTTATTGCATTTTTATAATAATAAAACACATAGTGCATATCTGGGAATAATTTCTTAGGAAAATAATGATTCTTTTAATTTATAATATAAGGGATTTTAACTTTGAATAAGGAATTATTAATTTTTTCATTTTTAAGAAGTTAACTTTATGAAATGATTATTTTCTCCTAACAAATTATTCTCAAAATTGTATTTTTGTGTGATATAAAATGTCTTTAAAAGTAATTACGAATTTTGTGATATTGTTAGGCAAACATAGAATGGATAAGAGTGATGACAAAGGTCCACTTGTGAGCTAAGTGAATAGATGAGAGATACAAGAAGAAAAATAAAGAGAGTAATAAATGTAATAGATAATACAGTGAATATATATATATATATATATATATATATATATATATATATATATATATATATATATATATATATAATGGAGAAGAATAATAATGTATAATTTTCAACTCTCCCTCGTCTCTACTTTTTTTTAATTAGATATTAAAAATGTCGTACAAGGTGAATGTTACAGCAGCCATTACGCCACTTTTTTAGTATTTCTACCTAACGTCTTCCTTTTATTATACTATTTTATAATTTTTAAAGAATATGAATATTTTTCCACACTCTCAAATAATTGGATTTTAGTTTTTTTAATGGTTTGATTTTTGCCCTCTAACTTGAATATATTTATTTCTTTGTCCTGAAAAGCTATTAAGATAACAGTTCTAAACAGTTAGAATACGCATTAAGACTAAAATAACGTTATTCTCAAATCAAGAATCACAGACTATAACATGATTTGTTTTAAAAAAATTTAACTGAATATTTTTAAATAAAAAATATATTTTTATTTTTGTAATAGAATAGTACAAAAAAAATATTTTTTCAACACGAATGCGGAAAGGTTGTGTGTATTTTATACTCACAAAAACACTACCCAGAAGTCATCACATGAGGGACCTGCGGGAATAATTTATACGCGTTTTCGTGGAAAAAAATCATAATTGAAAAAAAAATTGAGAAGATGAATATTATCCAACTTTTTATCATTAATTTAAATTTATATGAGTTTTAAAAATATTTTAATCCCCTCTTTGTTTAACGAAACTCAGAATAAAAATTAAATGATAAAGAAAATATGTATAAGTCTTGGAAAATATTGTGAACATTTTTATATTAAGAACGAGTGATGGTGAGAGCGAAAATCCATTATTCATTAACGTGTTAAAATTAAATAGGAGAAGGGGCCAACCGTTTTTCTGGATGTGATGATTTCGATGAGATTATTTTTAAGATTTCTTTTATAATTCTTATTTTCATATAAGAGTTTCAAAAATTTACATTTTACTAAACTTTTTAATATTTCATTTTTTAAAATTTAAAGTTCTTTTTCATTTTTATAGTGTAAGATTTAATTTGACATTTTAAGTTTTAAAATTTATATTACATCGTGTTTTTAGTTTAATAAGATTTAAATCTTAAAACTTATAGTTTTTTATTGAAAATATTCTAAAATAAGTTGAAAGATAATTATTTTTTTGAAGTACAAAATTTAAGTTATTAATTTAATATTTTTATGTTACATTACTGTGACACCACTGTGTTAATGTCAACAAGTATCTTTCATTTTTCATTAGTGCAGATAAATTAGTAACGTGATTCATAATCACATGATTACAAAAAATTAAAGGAGTGAAACATAATTCCTGGTTAATAGCATAGGAAACATTAAAAGGAGGAAATCACGATTTCACGGTGCAGACTTTGGTTAAAAGGAAAAGGGCAAGAACACGATATGGAAACCATCACATTGACTAAAATGTCCAACAAAATTTAAGAGGTTTCATTTCATTCGATAAAATGGTAGGACCCCTAAATTGACAAAACTAAACCCTTAAATTAGTTTTAGACATTTGTCAGTGTCATATTTGGCCCTATCTTTATGTTCCTAAGTTTTACTTCCTTATTCTCTTATTTAATGGAATTAAAAATATTAGTTAAATTCATTTGTTTTTTCATTTCCTCATAAAAAATATATACTACCTTAACATTTCACAATCATATTAATTAAAGATTGTATTCGCATTTGAATTAGCAAAAATACATTTTAAGAACGTGTTAAATAGGATTAAATTAGTTAAAATGCAGTGTAAAATCTAGCTGAAATCAACTTTATTCTCGTTTCTTATCAAGGGTGCCAGCATTCAACTAGAATACAAGAACCAAAACTAAAAGAGCCATGCATTCACTGAGTAGGAAAGATCCAAAATCCAAAATACACAACAATTTTCAAGCTTCATTTTCCTACAGGATAAATTACCAGCTCAAAGGCCCTCAAAAAACCGAATGTGGTCTTCGAAAGTCTCTCCATGTCTTATTTTGCTCACTGATCCATCATCTTCAACCTAAAATATTTTACAGAATAAAAATGTCATGCTTTATAACAAATCAAGATTTGTTAAAATTGATTCTGTTTAAAACTTGCATGGGATTCTACAAAGCGAGTAAATCTAATTATAACAAGAAGCGAGCTATTAAATATTACAACTTTCAATCATTGATTATAACAAGCAATATCCTCAGTTTATATAACTTATTTTTTCAAAACACATGTAGAACTTCAAATGATTTTGCCAAAGACCTTAAACAAAAAGAAAAATCATTAGAAAAGCAACTCCATACCCAATACTCGGGAGGCCGCATCTTTAGATTGTATGTTGATGCCATGCTCATGCAATAAGCGCCAGCATCATGAACCACCAAACCAGTACCCTGACAATAAAATTCAGATGAGATCGTTTAAAACAAGCTAGCATTGTTGTCATCTTCTTTGTTTTGCACAAATTTTGCACATTTATTATTTAAGCATATAGTTAAATTTGAACTTAAGAAGAAAAAAAATACTATATTACCTTGGCGGGAGTAGAAAGTTCTCTTCCTTTGCCTAAGAAATCTGCAGACTCGCAGACAGGGCCAACCACATCAAAGGTTGTTATCTCAGCATTTGATGGGGCAGGGGAAACCAACTCTATATGCTGCATCCAAAAATTAGATGTCACTAATAAAAATTCAAGTAAACACATACCCATCAGCATGTGGTAGCCAAAGTGACCTTATGCTCTCTCAACATCCAAGAAGTTTCTTTAGAATGCATTTCGTTCTTTAGATGACGTCTTATAATGTCATGTAAAATCTAACTGAGGTCACTTTTAATCTGTTTTCCAATCAATAGTGTCAAGATTCAACCAGATTTGGAAAAACAGAACCAGAAAAGTAATTGCATTTTGTGACATGATGAGATCCAAATCCCAAAATACAAGATTGTTGTTTTTCCCTTTATGCTATATTTGGCACAAAAGGGGGTGGAGGTTGTGGCATCCCTACCAAACCATAATGTATTAATATGTTGAGCAAGTTTTGAGAGTACATTATATGTTAATGGAAAGCACAAGCACTCATAGGGTGTAGAATTCTTCATTAGTTTCCGATGCAATACTTAGCAGAATGGAAGCCATCACACAAACTTCTCATAAGAACAAACTGTCTCTGTTATACAGCCACACCAATCTTGATGAATTGACGAGAAGATATAACAAACTTTTGGCACTTGTAATACTTACCTGGTAAGCATCATAGAGACTAGGGCGGATGAGCTCTGCCATACTTCCATCAATTACAATGAAGTTTTTAGATCCATTAGTTTTAACACCTGTCACCCGGTTAACCAGGCAACATGTGTTAGCAATGAGTGATCTCCCTGGTTCGATGATGAGATTAAGACCACGGGAAAGAACAAGATCTCGTACCTACTCCAACCACAAAACAAAAAATTGATATCAGCAGGTAGGTATACATGTGCACATCTAATAAAACATAGTCCAATTTACTTATTCTAAGATAAAGGGGCAGTATATCAGGTCAAAGACTGATATATATTGGCAGTACAGAAGCATATGAAAAAACATTCATAGTATATGTTATTTCTAGGACTCAAATAAATACAACACAGTCATATTCTATTATATAAACATCTTTGGATCCAGTGGACTTCCTTCAAAGGTCAACCTCAGCAAACACACGAGATATTATCAAATCAACATGATTAATATAAACTGCTTATCTATCAGTTATCACACATAAACTGTGCTCATCAAGGATGACCTCCATCACATTCGCCACATGCAAAAGGTCCAATAGTTACTTCTATGAAAACTCGACATGCATGAAAGCCTCTATCTCAATAAAACAAGATAACTGCTAAGAACTTCAGATCACAATTGACAAATGAAATCTAATAATTGACGAGATATTTTGGTCCTTTGTACTACAGCATCTTTCAACAACTATAATTAACAAAACAAAACTCAATATATGACATTGATCATGTTCTTTAAATACTGTAACAAAAAGATATATATTGTGTAATTTAATACATAAATGTAGTAGTTCTTAAAGGACTTATTTATCACGTTTCCGTGCATCTCAAAATTACAAAAATGGTAGATGCTAAATTTTAATTGTACAACATTGCAATATTAAGAAGACCGCTTTATCGGCCATTGCTCATTGCTGATATTCATTGTGCTAGTAAACAATTGCAAAGGTAATTACATATAAAATGTAAAGATGACATGATATATGGGCTGAGTCCTCACAGTGTCAATGAGATCTCTAGGTGAAGGAAGGATGGCACCAGCATGATAATAATCTATCCCAAGTCCTCCTCCAATATTTAAATAATCAACTTCAAAACCCTGATCTCGGATTTGATCAATGTAGTTGATCATAATGGTGGCTGCATCCCTGAAAATGTCTACCTGAATGATTGGAAAAAGAAAACAGCAATATTTAGATAGAGACTAAGAGTCAACATAAAGTAGTGCAAAACTTGAAATTGACCTAAGCATGAACGTTGAACACAAATAAAGGAAAAAAAAAAACATAAATATAAAAAAGGTGTATACCTTAACATAGCAAAGCAAAAAAAAATTAATTAATGATTTCCATCTGACCTTGGTAATGGTTGAACCAAGATGGCAGTGGGCCCCTACAAGTTTGAGCTCATTAGGATGCTCCTTCACTGCATCTAAGAACCACTGCAGCTTCTCATTCCTAATGCCAAATTTAGAGTTCTTATTCCCAGTGGCAACATAAGGATGGACCTAAGGATAATAAAGTTATAAGTTTAAATATTTTCAAATAATAAACATAAATGATGCAGATGAGAGCTAGAAATCCGAGGTTTCAGGTCTGCCCAATGGTGAGCTGTGCACTAACCAGTCAATCACATCTAATACATAAAAGTTTTAGTACAGTGAACATAAATGCAGGAAGAGTAAAGGAAACTACTATAAGTGCTGAAATGGGGATTTTATAATGTCAGTGAAAGGAAGATATAGTATGAATGGAATATGTAATTGCTCGAGAACATTGGTAATTAATTGTGGAAATTATACAAAGCTGTTTGCAATCAAACGCCCTGAGCAATGCATTGATTAGAAACTACACGAGTGTCATTAACAATGTTCACTTTCTTCTACAATGTTCACATTTTAAAGAATTAAACATTCATTCTTTTCAATGGAAGCCTCTTTCAATCTGTCCAACTTCAGTTGCCTATCAATAATCAATACGCAGAAAGACAATAACACCTAATCTGCAAAAATTGCCAAAGCCTTGCAAGATTCATGAATCAAAAACGACTACTCAAGTAGCAAAAACTTGGACATCAACATACCTGTGGATCTACATCAGGATTAATCCGAAGTAAAACATTGACCTTCTTTCCAGCCCTTTTTGCAGCCTCTACAATGTTTTCCAGGTCAAACTCGCTATCAATGTTGACAAACACACCTGCCTGGGCAGCCAAGACCAAGTCCTCCAAGATTTTACCATTCCCATTAAAGATACACCTGTCCATCCAACCCAGAAATAAACTAAGAATTACATGAAACTCTTAACAGCACAAAATACAAAAATGCCAAACAACATGCAATACTCGGTTGATTGTTATTGAACCTTGTGGGATCAAATCCAGCACGAAGAGCCAATTTAAGTTCATTCCCACTAACAAGCACAGCTCCACAGCCCGAGTGCCTCAAATGTTCCAGAATCTTCAAGTTATTGTTGGCCTTAATGGCATAACCAATTATAGAGTTCAACCCTTCCAATGCATCCCTATAGGCTTCAACATTCCTAGTTATCTGGGGCTTGCTGTAAAGATAGAAAGGCCTTCTCTCAACAGATTCCATGATGTCATGTACCTTGAGGCCTTCACAGTACAGATACCCATCATCGGATTTGGTGAAACAGTGTTGAAAAGAAGCCTTCTTTGAGTCCTCTACCGCGGCTTGAGCAGCTTTCTGGGAGAGAACCGCTCTAAGAGCACGCGGTTTAAGGGTGGCTTTGAATTTGAGGGGCAGAAGTAGCTTTTGAGATAAAGGGTTTTGGTTAAAGGAGTGGTTATAGGTTTTGGGAAGGGAATGAGAGTGAGAAAGAAGGTGTGAGCTTGCCATGGCAGTGTGTTGATCAATAATTTTGCCGACAAGACAATGAGTTGCAAGGAAAATCACATGTCAAAACCCTCGTCCATGTTGCGGTTTTTTTTTTTTTTTTTTCTAAAGCTAAACCACAGTAAGAATTTCAGATAGAGCTTTTATGGGCAATTACTTCCTGCACCCCTTTATGTACCTACACCCCCTTTTTGAACCTACACCCCACATTGGATAAAATAATTAAATTGCCCTGTCCCTTTCTCTGTTACTGTATCCCACTACGGTTGCTGTCACCCAGCCGCCACCGTTGCGTCATTCGCCACAAAAGAAAAGAATGAAACACTAAAAAAAATCTCATTTAAGAAAATTCTTTCCACAATGTAAATGTATTTGAAAAATCCTTTTTTCTTTAACACATTTTTTAGAATACATTTATAAAAAAATCATTTTGAAAGATCTTATATATGATCTAGAAAGCATATTCTAGAATCCTATTTTGGAAAAATTATTTTAAAAAATATTTTATATATTCTGGAAATTCTATTCTAAAAATCATGTTCGGAAATCTTATCTTTTTTTTCAAAAACATGTTTAATAATATATTTCAGAAATTCTCAATTCTAAAAAGTTTGTTTCAGAAAAAATTGCATGACAGGTGGAAGTCACTTTAAATAAAGGTAAGATAGTCATTTTAAAAATTATAAGGGTGCAGGTTTAATCGAGGGTTTCAGGAAGCAATTTTCAAATTCTATAAGCTTGGCCCATTAGAAAGCCCAAAAGGAGGGCCGAACTAGTTACATTCTTCTTTTTGGGTCCAGTATCTATGGACTAAATGAACATATTTGTTTTTGTCAACCCAATGGCTTTTTGCATGATTGGCAAGGTTAGAGAAAACATAATTTCCAACTTAGTCTTTTTTTTTCTTTTTGTTTATTTTTAATTAGATGTACATGAATATTTAGAAAAGAAGGGAAAGAAAAATAAAATGTGAGTGAGAAAGATAAAGAAGTTAAGGGGCTGTTTGGTTCCATTGTTTTGTGCTTTCATTTTCAAAGAAAACATAAAATAGATATGAAGATATTTCAACCAATCATATAACACGATGTAACGTTTTCTAGAAATATAAGTGGGAACAATGAAAACCTAATGTTTCTTTTTTACTGTTACTGCATTCCTTAATTGCTTATCAACAAACATGTAAATATAATCTAACAATTCAAAAAATGTTTATGAATTTTATATAAAGAGAACATTTTGTCAAATTTATTGAAAATGGTTAAAACAATCACAGATTCCATATTTTTACTTTCTAAAATCAGAAAGAAACATCAGGTTCATTGAAATCACACGCACTTAAGATATTCGAGACTAACTCCCCATAACAACATAATGTTGGTACCTAAATTAGTTACACACAAAAGGCAAAGATAGACTCTTAAACAGCTTAAGACATTAGTGTATTTTAACAATTATTTATTAAACTTAGAGAAATACTCATAATTAAACTATTTTTGTGAAAAAAAAAGCTAATGCTCGATACAATCTATTTATAAAAGAATTAAGTAAAACTTCTCATTTAATTATTATAAAAAATTTGAGGAAGTACAGTATTACTAAATATGCTCTATTATTAATTGAAATTTATTAGAACACAATTGTTATGATCTTATTCTGTATTGAATAAATATTTTTCATGATATTTTAGATTTCAATAATCTTAAATCAATAATAAAGAAAGTGTGCTGAAAAATTAATTATAAATGTTATTCTATAATTTATTACGATCGTGCGTTTTCTTTGGCATTGGAAGTGGTTAAACATGTAAAGATTTTGGTGTGCCCCAGTGGGCTACATACAATTTCTCTTTCCTTTATGTCTTTGATTTATTTGATACTAGGAGGTTTTTTTAAGATTACTTTGATTTTGTTGGGATATTGAAGTTACTCTCTGCCAGAAATGTTTTGGTATGGGTTCAAACTTTTTAAGACCAAAAGTTCATGTTAAGTTTAACTTTATTTAATATTAGTTGAACCATTCTTTGAACGCGTTTTTTTATTTATATAATACCACAGGAGGCTGATAACCTTTTCTTTCTCTTTTTAAACATTAACAAATATTAAAAGAAATTATTCAACAAAAGGTATAATAATCACTACTTTAACATACATAAACTACTTAATATCTATTATTTATGAATAACCAAAACTATTTGACACTTCTTTCACGTTGATCTTACTTTTGAGGATTAGTGTTAGATAAGAAACGTTGTTTGCAGAAGTAAATGAATTTTAGATAAGTAATTAGAGCTAAAGTTGGTCTGACATTGTTTTAAAAGGTGATTATTTCAAAATATAAACAAAGCCAATCATAATAGGTTCATGATAATTTTAAGAACTTGATATCCAATTTTATAGAAAAGTAGCAAGCCATATGGCCTAATTAATGTGATTAAACTTGGTCTTCACACTGGGGACCAATTTGGGGTTCAAATATTATGCAGAGCGCCATGGCCATGATTATGACACTCTTGATAACATATAGTTCTTTTTATTGAATACAAGAAAAAGGGCTATTGTCGGTTAAAAGAAAAGGACAGAGGAAGAGAAGAGATAATTGTCGACATTATTTAGACTAATACATTTGGACATATATGGGTAAATTTCTGCATATGGTGAAACAATAAAATCGTTTGATATCAAATTTTTCTTATCCAACAGACACGGTTTAAGAAAAAGCTGTCAAAAAAAAATTTGGTGTCAATGGTTTTACACCAGAGATTTGGCAATGTAATGCACGTCCTTTTAACTTGAGAAAACTGAAAACAAACGTTGAACCATAATATACAAACCATGTTACCAAACATAACAATAAAATATTCCTTGGAAGGTGCTTTCACAAGGTAGTGGTCCTAGACGTATATGCTTGCCAAAACTAGCACTACATAATGCACAGTCAACTATGTGTATTATAGTCAATACCCAAGACTAGCTCTTTAATTTAAACAAGTTGACTGATACAAAGAAAGGAGCTTTTCCATGATCCTATCCTCCCTTTTTTACTCTTTGCCTAAAGATGAAAAGCTTTCCAAGTCCTCATGTACTACCACATTACTTTTTCCTCCATCTATCATTACATTGGTTTCTTCCTTCATTCTCAAACATTTTGGATTTCAAAGTTCAAAGAGGGAAGAGATAATACATTATTCTGTCAACTCCTGTTGCATATTGGAGACATGTTCTCTCAAGGCAAAAGTAAAAAACTGATATTTTTTTCATACATACATACCAACTTGTGAATTGAATCCTTGTTTTCATTTTTAAGAAGCAAGAAGGTCTTATGTGTGAGGTGTTGGCTTGAATTGGTGTTTGCAACGGCATGTTACAAGTTTTAACATATGAAAGGAGAATACATGAGAAGTGAGGAGTACTACTACACAACCACTGAAAGCTTGTTGGGGAGATATCTCTGAAGCAATAGCCCCAAATGTAGAAAGCAGTTCTTTCAACCACTGGCAATTGTTAGATGAGACCGGGGACCAAAGATGGACATGATATTGTCTTCAGATGCATGTGCCACATGACCCCTTTAACTTTTTCTTTGAATCCCATGTTGCCCCTGCCAACACATGGCACTGTCCCATTCGCTGGGGGATAAAAGGGTCCTACAAACCTCACCCTCTTGGACCAACTCATTTCAGGAATGCAACCCTTTCTTTGCATTGCACTTCCTCCCAAGAATTGGCCCCGGTCACTCACTACTGCTTGCTGGTCGAGTGAGTTAGTCTCTTGTTTCTTGTCTTTAGTTCTGTCACTCTCCTAGCCCTCCCGAACTCAAAATCCAGTTACTTCAAGACACCCCTGCAACATTCATGTCTCATTTTTGGTCCCATTCTTAATTATTAACACTTGCCAACACTTAAGTCGGACCATGCTTCTGTGCACTACCTCCCATCAACTCATGGACACTGTTCTTTCTTTATTCTTAGTTTTACTTGCTTTAATCATATCTGGAAAATATAAGTTTGCTTACTCATTTCACTCAAACTAGAACAAACTTTCAAATTAAGAATAATAGTAAGTTCTCTTGGCCAGTCAAACGTAAAAATTAATTGGCATTGAGAAATAATAGTAAGTTCAGAAGCAGGTACTTACAACTTCAAGAAAATCAAAGTTTCGGAAGTAATAACAATAATAAAGTAGTATCACATAGTAAGGTCAATCCTGGTAATTTACACAAGAAATTAAAAGGATAAAAGCAGAACAGCAATAGAAAATATAACTTCTTCCAGCTTCAAAATTCTATATGGTCTCATCTTCCGTGCACGTGAAGTAACCTAACTACCTTGACATGTCATAATCTTGAGGGTATGCAAGCTGCTGTTCTATCTGCCAGCTCAACTTGGAAGCAACACCCTCATGACAGGGAACGTAATCCTGTGAATTAAACACAAAAATATATCACTTTCTTCTCAACTGCTTAGTTTCGCACAAGAAAAGTTGATTACGTATACAATTGATAGAATAAGCTTGATGACATAAATGTGCATATCCTCGGACATCCGAGAAAAGTTTTGTTTTGTGCGTCTACAAATCTTTTCTTTAACTATTTGCATATACAGTATGAAACCAGAGAAACCCTTGTTTTGATGTGACTTTTCCAATGAAATCAGAGAAAGTGGTTTTATATAAGACAGTTGCTTCAAATTGTGAGAATCAAATTGGAAAGGGGTTGTGTAATGCCCACAAAGCTTCACTAGACTTTTTCAAAATGAATATAAGGCTGATTAAAAGGGTAAAAGTCAACATCTGTATTATTTTAAACAGTATGCAAATATAGTTTTTGGTAAGGACATATTAATTACCTCCAATTTCTTCACCAACTCCTTTGCTGTTGGTGCTGATACAATTATGTGACGAGCATTTGGACTGATAAATCCCTCTTCCACGGCTTTGTCAATAAATGACAGCAAGGAATTGAAGTATCCATCAACATTTACTAATCCCACCTACAATTTTTGGAATGTCAAACATAACTAGGCTGCAAGCACCAGACAACTAAAGGAACATAAAATACTGAATTACATAATTCCCATAATGATCAAGTCAATTACCGGCTTGTCATGAATCCCAAGTTGTGCCCAGGTTATGACTTCAAGAAGCTCCTCTAGAGTCCCATATCCTCCTGCATGTGATTTGCATGAGTTTCTTCAAGAATTGAAAGCACAACCATAAACAAAGTCAATTTGGAAGGGTTTAATTCAAAAGGGTAATCGAAATTTAATTAAATAATTTGAAAACTTTATTTCAAATATTCGTTTTTTTGGTTTGACTGTGGTATCTGTGAACCCCGATGTCCAAGATTAACTACACCATGTTACGTGACTGTGGACTCTATAGCATTTAGTACAACCAAGTTGTCGTTCAAACAGAATCATGGATTTCGCAGTGTGAAGGGAGAGTTCATCAGAGATCATGAATTGACCCTCCTGGGGAATCCTCTTTCGTACGAGGGATATCCCAAGATAGAGTGAATGACAACATTGTCTGCGAGCGCCTCCTCTCTCTCTCTCCCACTCTGTGTCACTAATTTTCAGCATTCAATTATTCACTGAGGATGATAACAACGAGCAGTTAAAAAAGTCTTAGAAAAGGGTCAAGCATTATTCCGTGTCAGGTGCAGGTGCTAGTTGGAAACGTTATCTTGTGAAAGTTCCCTGCTTTACTCTCCCTCTTGCTCAAATAAGGCAAGTTTTGTAGAATCACGTCACGGTCCAAACCGAAGTTGAGGGGGAAAATGGTGTATTTATTCACCCTGAACCTAACCACAGTGGCTCAGAGCCGCAGAAGCTCTAATTCAAAGTCCAAGATATATTAAGGGTTCATGAAAGGTCAACATCGCTTTCAGCTAGCGTTGAAGGGTTGCTCTCTCTAATCATGGCATTGGGATGTGCCATGAAAGTTGGTTTTGCAGCAGTGTCAATTGAATTGAATAAAAGAGGCACAAAAAAGATGGTTTGGTTAGAGATACTTTTTTAAAACTACTAAAATCCTGTCCTATCCCCATACCACAATGTTTACTAAATAAGTGGACACTAGTCAAACATTATCCATTACGTGTTGTGCCTTCCAAATCATCACACAAGTAGTATCCATAATTAGGCGTGGTAAACACTTTAAAATTGTTTAGCCAAAAAGGCTTAGCAAAGAAAAACACCAAAGCCAGTGTCAGTTTAAAAAGTTTGTAAACTTTTGTAGACAAAACCATTTTGCTGAAAAGCAACACAACTAGTAGTAACACCGAGAAATCAACGGGAAACATGTCGGTTAACTAGCCTCGAAAGAATCATGCAGAGATATAGCCATTACTAAATCCTATAACCACAAAAATAATTTAAAATTCTCTTCCTACATACTCTTACCAATCGTCTTAGTCACTGTACAAATAACTTGAATATCTCAAATATATTATATGATATATTTTTGAGATATCAAAAACATTTATTTGTAACAAGATATAACATAACTAAAGTGAATGAAGCACATCATGGTTTCAATATTTTTCTTTTTTTGTGAATGTATCTCTGATTCTAATGTGCAAATAGGTATATTCGCAGTCTAACCTGGTAAGGCAATAAAGGCATCTGAATGTTTGGCCATCTCTGCCTTCCTTTGGTGCATATCAGCAACAGCTTTTACTTCTCCCACCGTTTCACCAGTTAGCTGCAAAGGACCATCAAAACAAAGGAATCCAAGGAAAGAGAGAGCATTTAGTAATGATGAAAGTTGCAGGGATGGAAATCTGGTACATTTAACTTATTTATAGAACTTATTCCATTGGAGTATTAGTGTACAAGACAACAACACAGGCATTGGTCGACAGAAACAAATTATTAAAAACAAAATGCAAAAATAGCTAAGTTTTCATTTTCAAAATTGAGAACATGCTCGTGAAGGTTGGAATAGAATGCACGAAAAGAATCCTTGATGAAGTTGAGAAACATACTAAATAAATAAAAAAGACACAAGTAGGAATACTTTAAAGTTTAAAAGCATGAAGAAAAAAGGGGCTAAGCTTTTTCTACTGGGTGAATCAGATATACATACCTCTCGAGGCATGAGCGTCTTGGGAATAACCCTGCAAGAGACAATTACAAGACAAATATAGCATCAATGGTGAAAGAGACTAACAAAAAATACAGTGGTTACTCATTGACTATGAATCCTTGTTCTTGCCTTTTACCCAACAGCTTTGTGGGAAAAAAGAGAAAGGAGAATTAAAAAGGAACAAAAAAGAAAACAGTAAAACGGTGCGAAAAAAAGTGTATATGTTACTTACCCAATGACATGGCGACCGCCATCATGAACAGCTTGAGAAACTAAACCCATTAGACCAATGCTTCCCCCTCCATACACCAGATCGATGTTCCTAGAGACCTTCCAACATCATTCAAAATAATATTAGTCACCCTAGAAATAGTAAACAATAATAGTGGTGGTTATGATTGTGTATGATCTAAAACAACAGTAATGAATGACCCTATAGAAAACAATCCCCTGAGAGTACATTATTCACTGTTTGAAAATGCAAGACTCAAAGTAAAAGGCAAAATTATTCCTCAACGCTCAATCTCTCAGCAGAGGGCACTTCTTAGCTCCGTACACAGTTCAGTTCAGAGCCCCTGAACCAGGCAAAAAAAATAAAAACTATGGAGGCTTCAAGCTCTAAACAAAAATTACACTAAGTTCAATAGTTTCAGAATGCTTTTTGCATTGCAAACATAACCAAGACACGAGTTATGGTTTCAAGGGAATCAATAACCTTACCCAAATGAAAACGCTATAAAGAATGTGACCTTACAAATGATGAAGTTCACACTGAGGCAAAATATTTGACACCCCACAAGAAAAATAAAGGAAAGAAAAGGTTTTGAAGATGTTGAGGAAAACAAAACAAGAGCATAATGTAGAGAAAAGGAAGAAGCGAATAACTAACATACCAGTTCATTGCCGAGCTCAATGGCAGCATCTTGATAGCTACTCTTCTTGCCGGGGCTACTTCCACAGAACACACAAATCCTATTGAACTTTGAATGCGTTATCTCGCATCGTGTCTCCATTAGTTAGTTGTAAGGAAGATAGTTAGTTATATATTAACTTTCACAGTGACACAGAGATTTAGTAATGTTTGTGAAACAAAAGAGTGTCACAAACTCCAAATTCTGTTCCTAACAGTATCTTCCCCTGTTTCAAGTTGTTACAAACAAGTGTAAGTGTGAGTGAAGCAGTAACCACAATAACAAGATTACACTTCCTGAGAAGAAAAGAGAAATTAGAAGAAGACTCTGTTCTTGCTTGGCTACTACTCTTAGAAGTCTCATGCCTTTATATAAAACCATGTTGGTCTTCGCACGTGACAGCCTTAGCAGTTGGCACGCGCGCACTTCTACTCTCCTGCTCCAATCTCTCTTTCTGCTTTACTTCCTAAATTAATATCTATAGTAACTATTTCCCCCTAATATGAGTAGTCCATATTAAATTTTAAGTTTAATATAAAAATATATCATACATAAAAAAAAAAGAGGTCATTTCTAATGATTTATTGGTGTAAAATATATTTATATGTTCGTAATGTACAAAATTACACTGGTAATTGCATACTAAACTCTGATTATTACATGCGAATTTCAAATAAAATAATGTCATATTAGAATTTTTCATTTGAATATGAAGATAGAAGATAGCTTTACGTCTCTCTGTAATGGTTGAGTTTTTTTCTTTTCTAGTAAAAATGCACAATAATTTTTCATTCTTAATGCTTGCTTGTTCAAGAATGGAACTGTACTTTTCTCCATTTCATGTGGCGTGAAACAAAACTTAAATATGACTTTACCATAGTATAATTTTTGTTATTATCATTTATAGATTATTAAGTATGATAGCATTATTTATAAAACCATGTATTTAAGATTATTTATAGTTGGTTGAAAGTGTAAATTATCTATATATTTGTTATGCATTAAAGTTTATTTATTAAGAGGTAAGTTTAAGGTTAATTTATGTCAAAGAAATATTATATGAATCTAAGTATTGGTGTCTGATCAAGTTCCTTAATATTTTAATTTTAAATATTATTAGGATAAATTTTGATATTCATAAGTAACTAAATTTAATTTATCTATATAAAATTAATTTCTAAACTATTGTTCTTATTTATATATTTTAAATTAGTTTTATTTATATCATAAGATTATTTTAGTAATTATTTTCTTTGTTTATATTTAGTATTGTACTTTTTTTTATTCAACTTTATACTTAAATGAGGGGGAATATTGAGAGATAAATAATAAGTATATATGAGAAATTAAAGACAGAAAAGACGCGTATGGGACAAGAGAGGAAATATTCTCTTACATATTGTTATTGATCATATGTATATATGGTAAACCCTAAATTATATGTATCGAAAAAAAAATTATAATATAGAAGGAAGTTATATCTCCCTGTATAAAAAATAATAATTATAATTAATAAAAATAAAATCAAACTAAATTTGTCGACTTCTTGTGATTATATATATGATATACTGTTTGTTTTAATGACAATAAAAAATAAGAATAATAAGAAAATGATAAAAATTAAAAATATAACTTGCTAACATTATGGAAGAGGAAAAAATAAAAAAAAGGAAAGGTAAAATCAATTAAAATCCTAAATGAATTAAATTCTTAAATAATTATGACATGATAAATCAATTAAAATTCTAAATGAATTAAATTCTTAATTATATAAAAACTCTAAATAATTATGAGATGATAAATCAATTAAAATAATAAATGAATTAAATATTTAAATATATTAAAATCCTAAATAAGTTAACAAATTATACAATTTAAACTTCTAATTACATTCAACTCTTAAAAAAAACTTTATTATTACTATTCAAATTTTATTTAACTTCACCAAAATCCATTTGCAACAATTTTGCCTGTATCCGTAACATAGATAATTCGTATTATTTTCTGATAAGTTCAGTGATTGTATCTTGTATGATGTTTTAATCACACTCAAATTTCCTATACAAATAACTAATTAAAGTTCTAATTACTTTTATGTGAATAATAGCTTATTTTGTCATTTTTATGAGTAAAAAAAATGTTGTATATGCTTTGGTGACAGGCGTGTATTAGCATAGATTTGTTTATTGTTGAATCCACAGAAAGGGTCTGTTGTAGAAAGTAAGTTGTTCGAAATTGGACATGTGTTGGATTTTTACGTGAATTTTTATGAGGAGGACCATGCCTATGTGGTTCCAAGTCTACAAGTAGTGGAGATGGCAATCTGAGGTCTAATTTCTCCCAGGACACAACTCCAGGGCATGTTGCCCTTATCTCTTCCTTAAATCATTTCCTTCTTCTTCTTTTGGATTCATGAGAATCATTGAGCACCACCACCTGAATTTTGATCATGCGGGTAGTGTGAGTTTTTGGACCTCTGATGTGAACCTAGAGAACCCAGGCTTATCCAGTCTTATTAGTGTCAATTATGACTGTGACCAACATTGCCATTTTGCTTCCCCTCCCACCCCTGACACTTGTTATGCTTTGCATTCATTTAGTCCTTACCCAAAAGGGTTCAAATCATTTAGCTGGGCTTTATCCATAAGGGGACTGCATCAACCAACAAACTCATCCCTTCATAACTTTTCAACCAACCAAAGTAACAATGCTTGCTTAACTAATCACAACAAAACCTCTCCCTAACCACCACAACACTTTAAAACAATTAATAATTCTTCCCTTGGAAAGAAAAGCATAGTGGGAACTTACTGTCCTTGCTTTACCCCTACAAGGCCACTATGAAAAATGGCATACAATTCTTACTACCCTTGTGCCTTTGATTAGGTTCACCTCCTAAAATGGAAAAAGGGTCTCCATCAAATCAAACAAAATCATTTTTTATAAAAAAAAATTGAGTCTTTCATCAAAATAAAACGTGAGGTTGCCACAATTTATTAATCGCCACCAGTGGACACTGCTGTCAGATTTTCTTATTTAGTCTGTGTAGGAAATTTTTTATACTGAGCAAAGAGTTATGGGTAATAGGAAATGTTAGTGTAGATTGTGCTCCCATTGTGCATTGATGATTGAGACAAAACATGTGGGTAGTAGTGTCTAATATATATCACCTTGCCCTCATCCACCTTCACCTTCCCTTACTCGATACTCTTGTTCTAAGTATAGGAAACATTTTATTTTTATTTTCCACGCTCCTTTTCATTCCCCCATATCCCTACTTCCTAAATTCTTCAAGCATATTCTCCTCAACTCAACCCCATTATTCATCTATCTACTCATTGCATGTTATCTTCTCTACTCCTAAACTCCACTAGCCTTGGTTGCATAGAATCTATATGAACATTTTTTCATTACTAGTCTCAATCAAATCAACTTCATACATTGGTAACATTCTCTGTAAAATTCAAAATATAAGTTATATTCTTTGTTGTCTGCATTAAAACTTGAATCGTTTAATAAAAGGAAATGTTGTCAGAATTTTTGAGCATTTTGAAATTATGATGTGTGATGTGTTAGGCTTAGTTAGTCTATCTCAATTGATGGACCCTCTGATTGATTTCTGACATATTTTTGTTTATATCTGATTTACCAGGATTATTAGTAGAACTGAACTCATGCCTTTAAGCAAAGGTTATTATATTAGTTTGAGTTCCAATCCCCAAATAGCCTTTTTGGCTGTTGTGGTTTAGCTTTATTGACAACTCTGTTTTGTCTACTTTATTGTCTTCCCCTATGTTTAGATATTATAAACTCATAATCACTCTCTTAATGGGGGATTGAGCTTATGTATAAAAATTTATGTGAAACTCCTGCATGCTCGCACGCGTGTTACAACATGTTTTTGCGTGTTAGTGAGTTTACTGGTTGTCTTACTATGGTAGTATCATGATACTAGTATAGAAATATGCTTCACCTTAATGTCATAAAATGAAAACTATTCCAGTTTGGAACTGTCACCCTGGACTTGGTTTCATTATGGTAGATTCACAGGAATTCAATGCACATATATCCTTGGAATTTTCTGAAATCCTTCTTAGTACACAAGTTTTGAGGTTTTAGTCTCTGCAAGTCCTTCTGTTCAAGGTAGGACTGCAAGTTTACCAATCATGTAAATGTAATAATATGATGTGAAAATTCAAATAAACATGTTAATAAATAAAGATATTTATATTTAGAGTTTGACTATAGTTTAAACAAAATTGTCCGGAAAGCAAAAGACTTGAAAATAAAAATTTAAATTTAAATATATACAAATTATTATTATTAAATTAATTAATTTAATTAGTATCACTAAATTTATATTTCATTTATGGGTATTTTTCAAAATAATGTTTATTATTAATGATGTGTAAATTATTTTTATATATTTTTTGTTAGCTTTAATGTTTTTAGTTTCTCTCATTGATCATAGATTTATTGTTTTCTTTTATTAATATACATATTGGTAAAATATAAATAAATATACAATTAATGTTGATATGTTTTTATATGTTTTTTTTTATGGATCTATATTGATCGCTTGTATTCATATATATATATATATATATGAAATGGTATATATGTATATAAGGTTTTATTTTAGTTTTATTATTATAATTGAGTTATTTTTATTATTTTTTGTGAGTAATGTAGAGATATTTTATGTGATGTCTTTTTATATATTTATATTTTTAACAAAAGAAATCACAAACAATAAAAACTTTTTATGTCACACTCCATGTATATTAAATTATTGAATATATATCATTTCTATACTAATGTAATTATATATTAAAAAAAAATTACCGACGAGATAAATTCATTGAAAATATCCAAAATTTGTCGATAAATTGATTGTATATAAATTTATCGAACGATTTCTGAGTCTATTGACAATTACCGATGGATTTTTGAGTCCCTCAGTAATTACTAACAAATTTAAGATAAATCCATCGATAAAATCATCGATTATGATACTTTACCGACGGATAAAATTTCGTCGGTAATTTAACTTTTTCTTATAATACTATAATCTTGAAAATATTTTTTCTCTTACATTAGTGATAATCAAATTGATTTATAAATTATTTAATAAGTTAATCTTTTTAAGAAACAACGTTAACGAAATTTTTTATGAAATAATCCAGGTGAAGTATGAGAATTTATTTATTGTATTAAGAATTATATCAGTTATACTCATACACATTCTTTGACTAATTCCGTAAAATATTGTTCATTACAAGTAAATGATAAAAATAGTTATAAGTTTTTATATGTATACCTATGAATTAAGATTAAGTCTTATGTCTTATGGTGGACTAAGAATCTTAATTATAATATGTTATCAAACTCATTATCATCTAATGAAAAAGAAATGGTGATTTATGCATAAGTTTAAATAACACTAAAAAAAACAAAATTATTTGACAGAAAAATCTGTTAGTAAATATGTAAAATCTGTCAATAATAAGTATTTATTGATAAATTACTGACAAATATAAAAATTATTATTATTTTATTAATATTATTATTATTATTATTAATATTATTATTATCATTTAAACTATTTTATTTATATTTTGATTGCTCATAATTAATCATTTTAATAAAGTTTTGGAAAAGTGTATCACAGTTATATTACAATTATTATTATAATATTGTTATTATTATAAATATTATTATTATTATTCTTATTATTATTATTACTATTAATATTATTATTATTATTATTATTATAAATATTATTACTATTACTATTATTATTAATAGTAATATTATTATTATTGTAAATATTATTATTATTAATATTATTGTTATTATAGATATTATTGTTAGTATGATTATTATTATTATTATGAATATTATTATTATTATTTGTAGTATTATTATTATTATTATTCTTAATAATATTATTATTGTAAATATTATTTTTATTATAAATTTTATTATTGTTTTCTATTTATATTATTATTATTAATATATTAAGTGTTACCGACGAAATAAATCCAACGTTAATTTAACAGTAAATATTTATATTGATAATTATCGACAAATTAAATTTATTAAATTTATCGATAAATTGACTGTAAAATTTTTCATTGCTAATGATATTTTATCGACAAATCAAATTCTGTCAGTATTTTAGATTTTTCTTATAGTATAAGATTATAAAGATAATAACGTCCATTAAGTGTCAAACATATTTTCATAACTATTTTACATCAACTTAATATTACTTAAGTTTCTACATGTCATATAAAGTTTCGTACAGTAATTATACAATATGCGTCAATAATATTTACATCATATTTGTTGGTGAGAAAAGATTGATCAAAAAATTATAGTATGTTATGGGAGGCAAGAAGGTAACAGTTACTGATTCGTCAAGAACCAATGAAATATTATAATTTAGGCAACAATTAGGGTAGAATGAGAGATTTCGCTGAATATAACTAAATTCTCCACAACATTTATGCTTCATCCGTTGCCATAAAATTAACTTGATATTTCAACAATAAGTAAATAAGTTGATATTTCAAAAGTGAGTAAATGAGGGAAGCTAGGAGCGTCAAAGTTTAGTTGTGATTCATACAAAAAGAAGATAGAAAAGTGATGTGCATGGATATTTACTTCAAAATAATGAAAAACAGATCAAATTAGTTCTTCAAATGACGAGAAATATAATCTTATTAAGAATTTGATAAAAATACGAGTCATAATCAAAATAATATGTAGAAGAAAATCTTAAAAACATTTGAAATGACTTTAGAAATAGCAATTAAAAATGATCTTTGATTAATATTTTCAGTGACCCTTAAACAATAATTTCAGTGAGTAGTTAGAATAAGTAAGCAATATCAACAACACCCTCCATCCAATATAATATCTTCTACTCCTTTAAATTTTTAATGATTAAATCTTTTAATAAAAAAGATTTCAAAAATACAACATGATCCAATTAAACTAATCTATATAAAAACATTGCATAAAAACAAAACTTAAGTGTAACAAAAATCAATACTATCGTAAAAATCAAGTTTGTGATAATAAATTAAATTTATTTTCTAATATAACAATCTATCAATTATCATATCATCGTATCAGTTTCAAAGTATTTATAAATATATATAAATCGGAGGATTTTCACTTTAGATATATCTAAACTCATATCCTAATATACTAAAAGTAGAAAAAATATGAGTTTTCCATTGGAAACAAAAACGGTAAAGCTGATTGCTATGAGTGTCTAAGAGACCTAGGTTAACTAGCGAGATAAGCAGTGTGGGGTTAGAAGATAAAAAATGAAAGAACTTTGTAAAGCTTGCAATGATTCATAATGATGAGCGTTGAATGAGACAGGAGCAGCAGATAGTTAATGGCCGGTGAGATTCAGAGTTGTTAAAACTTGTGCTGTTGAACACTATGCTTAATGAACTTCTATGTTCTGTGCTGTGCAATGGCCACACATACCATAATCAATACATAGCTCTGACACTTGGCCCCTCTCTCTCTACTCTTTCTGCCTCTTCCTATCAAATACTACCCCCTATTCTCTTTTTCTTTTTTTTTCTCCCAATTGCTTCACTCAAACCTCACCACAACAGAAAAAATGCAGCAATTACGTGTAGGGATCTTTTGTTTTCGCCACCACAAACAGGATGCGACGTTTCCTGGTTCCACCCAACTCATCATCTTCATGATAATGTCTCCTTACATTTTCACAAACCCTTCTTACTTCAACCACCCTGGGTTTATGAAATGTTTAGATTCTAATGAATCAATGTTAATTAATTGAGTCAGATCGTTGTTTTAATCAGTTAGTCACATTTTGAATTTATTCTTGTTGTAATAATATAAAATAGCATGTCAAAACTATTGTAATACTATTTAAGATAAAAATATAAATTATACAACACAAACAATTTTAAAAAATCTAAAGTATCAGCTTTCGCGATTTAAGACTGCTAGCTTAAGTTCGATATTCCAACGTATGCTATCAAATTTACAATTTTAAAACTTGAAACAAAATAATTATACAAGTAAGTTATTTTAATTCAGTTCAAATTAATCAAGCCGTTGAGTTCTTATAAACCTTAGATAAATTGAGTTAAAATCAGAGCCTTTTTAAGCTGAAAAACATAATTGGACAAATTAGGCCGTACGATCCATTTGCCTCTTTCACCTCTTCCAAACATCACCGACTATAGAGTGGATAAGCCTAGATGACCCATCAATCACTATGAACTTAAAAAAAATATATGTAAATATTAAGCGTTCACGTTTGAAGTTTTAACATTTTTTTTTTTTGAAAAAAGAAATAATATTTTTTCAAAACCAAGATATGCATTTGTTGTTTTTTTTTTTTTTAGAAAACCAATTTCT
>Ga0209489_105171_pt1 | contig 23080 bp, 17 predicted proteins | sample SiratrowhiteBW_FD_187527 | JGI IMG/M metagenome (GOLD analysis project Ga0209489, IMG submission 187527) | Root nodule microbial communities of legume samples collected from California, USA - Siratro white BW (SPAdes) (version 2) | ecosystem: Host-associated > Plants > Roots > Nodule | place...
TTATAATTTATAACAATAACAATACATAATGCAAATTTCACTAAACAAATTTTTTATTTTAATTTTAATATATTTTTAAGTCGCGGTATAAAATTATCAATAAAGATACAAATGTAAAAAAAAAAAATAATAGAGAGAAAAACTAATAAATAATAGAAAGAAACTCCACATATATTAAAAATAGCAATAGTCTACCATCTGCCCATGATTAAACTGTAAGTATTCAAAGTTTTTGATTCTATATAATTAAACTTTTTACTATAATATAACTTTAACCCAATATACAGTAAATGATATATTTAATTATCTATTTTATATAATAAATAAATCACATAATTAAAAAAATAATATATATATATATATATATATATATATATATATATATATATATATATATATAACAATGTGATAATAAATGTGGAAAAAACATGTTATTGAGTTAGTACTTAAGCAAACACTTCTAATTTTTATCTTTATTTCAGAAAATATAAAAAATATTATCGTACATTAAATAACACAAACAACATCTTAACTAGATATTCAATTTCTAGTATGATATATAAAAATAAGAACATAGTCAATTACTATTATTATATATAAACAAATTATTATTTCATAACAAATATTATAATTGACCTTTTAATCTAAAATGATGATGCTAATTTTAACGATTTCTTTATCCTGTTATCATTTATATATTTAAGATTTAGAGATTATGATTTTTTCAAGGTTTTACATATTTAATTTTAAACTACTGATTAATATAAAATTCAATAGGTCATTCTTGAAGTTATCAACTTTGTTTTTACTTGTTGAAATGAATTATATCTCCACTATTGAGTATTGTTATTTTATTACGAGACGCCTGGTTTTAACAAGCTTTGTTTCCTAATGAAGAAGCATAATATTTTTTTTTTCATTTCCATAGATATTTACCAATTTTTTATTATAATATAATTAATAGATTCTAGTTTTTTTATTCCTAACATTTATTTTGTTTGTTCATATATCATTTATTTAGCTTTATGTAATATGAAAAGTTGAATTTTACCTTTTAATCTTTTTTACTTTCAATTATATTCAATTTGGTTTATTATTTAAAAAATCGAATTCATATCTTAAAAGAATAAATGAAACATGTTAGTTTTTGTCATGTCTACTATATTTAACGCAAAAAGTTAAATTATTTTTTTTATTTTCAAGAATTGTTTAAATTAAATATTAAATTGTGAGTTAAAGTGCATAAAAAGAATGGAGGATGAATATAAGGACAGAATGTGCTAGGAGAGGAAGAAGAAAAGCAGTGGGAAAAGAGAAAATATGTTGGACATGACTTGGTTTGGTTGAATTGGGGCATCTGGGAAAGGGAGATAACGGATGAAACATAAGTTAATAAAATTAAGTGAAGATGTTGAGAATTCCTTAAGTTTGTCTAACATATCATGTCATTAGGTTCAAAATGTTTAGTTTTTTTATCATAAAAAATATATTAAAAATCCATATATAATTAAATTATAACATATAAATGAATACAGATATATCTTTAAAACTAAATTTTATAAAATTAAATCATAAAATAATATTAAAGTTTATTCAATCTTTTAATACTGGTCAAATCAATAAATAATAATTTTATTTATAATATATTGGTCAAAGAAATTAATGATACATTTATTTATTTATTTATAGTTATTGTAACAGTTAAAAGAGATCTGGTTTTGTGGTATCTTTAAATCACCAATATATTTAAATTATTAACAAAGTTAGTTCTAAACTAATTGAATGTACATCTCTATTCATTTTAAAAGCATAAATAATTAAATTGAACATTTGAAAGATAAGAGAAAAATTAATTATCAGTAAAGAATACAATATTGAAATTATAATTCAGCTTTAATAAAATAAATAATACATGTTAATTTCAATCATTATATTATCAAAAGTAATGATATATATATATGTGTATACTCATTATTTTCAAACACCTAAATTAAAACTTATTATCTTTTTTTTTTTATCTTTCTTTATGTATCACCTAATACTTATATTTTTTTTTCTTTTATGTGTCATACTTCACAATAGGAAATGTTTGAGATTTTCTTTTTAATGTAATAAATGTTATAATTAAAGTATATACTTTTAGTTTACTCAATTAATTTGTATCATTTTTTAGCTAGCTCAAATTTGTCTGTTTTTCAAGTTTCAAGTTTCTGAGAACCTCTTCTTAGTTGGCAAAAAACATATGCTGAACTGTTTCAAGAAACTCCTAGCCCCACTCCACACCACACCTGGAGGCCAACCATAGCAAAACAAAACAGTTTTCTCACTTTCCTACTTTACCACACCAGTTTCTATTTTTACTATCTCTTTCCATAACTGAAATTCGAGTTTCTCAAAAAACAAAGGGCGCACACTGTTTATCTTTCTTTACATTTTGTCATCATATGAAAACAAGGGTATTTTATGCACAATTTCTGAAGTTGATGAGAACTTTCTGATACCATAACGCTCGCTTGAACTACAATGGATGCTCTAGCACAATTTTCAATTCTTGTTTTCTTCTGCTGCATCTCTCTCAGCACATCCACTTTCTGAGTTTGAACATACGTTCATATGTGGTTTTCGCTTACTACATTTCGCTAAATCTAACAAGGATGGCCATTCTAATACCACAACGCTTCATCCACATGTCACCTATTTCACCCCATTTGCCGAATTTCTCTTTCCTCTCTTTTTAACGTGTGCTTCATTTTTTCCTGCATCTTCCATTAGCTGTTTCTTTTTGTCATGCTTTTTCCACAATTTTCGTGTTTTCTTCACTGGCACTCTACCATTCCATTCCTATCCCTTCTTATAAAACCCTAAACACACACCACACTCTCATTTCACTCAACACACACAACACTAAAGCCTCAAATTGAGCCTGTTTGTTTCAAGAATGGACAACTTTTCCGTGCCACCATTTTCAGCAACCGCCACCAACCCATTAGTCCCCAATGTCTCTAGCACTACCTCATCCCATTCGAACGTAACAAGCCCTTCACAGCAAAACATGGGAGAACTAAAAAATGTTAACTTCCCTGTTGACAACAGCGGACAAGTTGGCTTTCCTGATCCTTATTATGGTCCATATGACCAAAACATGCAGTTCCAACAAGTGAATCAGTATCCTTTGCACACCCTTCAAACAGGACAACCTAATGCAATTTATGGCCCACCAAATTCTGATGTTCAAGGCTGGTCACATCTGGAGGAAGAAGAATGTAGGAAGGGTGTGGGAACGTTGACTAGCAAAGTTGCTAGGGACAAAAGGAAACAAGTAAGACAGAAGAGTAAGAGTGTTGCTCCTATGGCTCCTTTGGTAGCAACAAAAAGGGAACAAACTGTTCCTGGAGGAGGATCAGATGGAAAACTCATTGCCAACCAAGATACAACTATGACCGTGTTTTGCAGCCCAGATGGGAAGGTGATTGGTTCTCTTCTATAATTGCTTTTACGTGTGCATTAATGCCCTATTCATAGATTTCAAAGTTTTTTAAAATTATCATTCAATAAATTTCTAGCCTTTTTAAGAGTTTGTCTTTTATAGAAAATGAAGAGATGATGATGAATCATCTGAGTTGTTTTTATTTCGGAAACAGTTATCAACATTTGGTAATAAGCAGAAAATTAATTATTAAACATGCCTTATTTAAAACAAACATGTCATTTGGAAATCAAACATTCCTAATGTGGGGTTTAGGGTTTCTCTTTTTGGTATTTTCATTTATATTTTTTAATTATTTCCACCTCAATGCAGAAGTTAGAGGAAGTTTTCACAAAGCAGTTGAAGAATAGCGACGTTAGTGTCCTCGGTCGCATTGTTCTTCCAAAGGTAAGATTTTCCCAAATTTTCAAAACTGGTGTAATCATTATATGAAATTTTGGTGCATTTCTTTTTTATTTTTGTATAGGAGATACGACATTATTAAGATGGTTAATATTCTTTTCCATTTATTTTATTTATTGATAAATATGTAATAATTGAAATTAATTTACATGCTGTAAAGAAAAGTTATCTTGTGTGAATTTAGTTCCTAATATAGAAATAAATTTAATTACTAATAGATATAATTTAAAACTAACAATAAATTTATTTAAAAGATTATATAATATTTTCAAATTTTTCTTTCTAAATTTATTGCTAAATTTTAATTTTATTTTAAATTATGTCTATATTAGTAATTAAATTCAAATATCCAACTTACACTTATTTTTTCTCAATATATTTTATTAGTAAATTTTAATCTAATTTTATTTTTTTCAACATCAAACTTACTCTTAATTTAATTTAATATATAAATCTCATACTAATATCATTTTTTATTTTAATTTAAACAATAATCCCGTTAACCCTTTTTTTAATTCAAACAATTTAAATTTTCATTATATAAAAATCATCTTTCCATTTAACTAGTTTACATAAATTTTATTCACATCAGGTGACTTTTCTTCATAGCATGTAACCATCTTTCTATTCAAATTAACTTCACGTTTATTTCAATTACTTAATTATAATTAATTTCAAAATAAACAAAAGAGGAAAGGGGAAGAATATTAATCACCCTAAAATGGTATAGTATTCTTACATTTTAATTAACTCATACATGAAAATAAAAAAAAAATACACCATTTTAGGACTTTCACATAAAAATTACGCTAGTTTGAAAATTTATAAGATTTGCTACTTTCTTCATATATCATTTTGGTTTTCTTTCTCCTTTTATGTTTATTCATTCTAAGAAAGATGAAACATTGACGTAAAGAAACCTGATTTATGCTCCAAGCCGCCCAATAACTATTTGTTTCCTAACATCGATTTTAGCACAAAAATAGAAAATAAACTAAATTTATCTTATTAGTTTCAATCATAATTCTATTTGTGCAGCTAATTTGCAAACAAATATCAACACTCTTGAAATGGAAAATTTCTATTTTTAATATATATAATTTTAATTTGGTCTCTAATAACATCTTTTAATTAATTCTCTAACTTTTTATTCATTAAAGTATTAGGAAAACTGTGGGAAAATATAATATTATCTTTGTTTGCTTGATAAATTAAAAATGTCTAACAATGCCTTCAACTTTTTCCTTCGGATTATAAATAGAGGGAGGTTGAGGCGAAGCTTCCACCATTGAAAGACAAGGAAGGAAAGGATATAATGGTCAAGGATGTTTTTAGTGGGGTGATATGGACCTTGAAATACAAGTAAGGAAAATCTTATTTTAACACTACTGTTTGTTTATACCATACACTCAACATTTATTTTTATTAATAAAATATTATATATTAATAAAATAATAATATATAGAAGTGTTAAATGAAGGTAGATAAATGAATGTTAAAATAACACCACCCTACAAGTAAATATTTTTTGTAATTTATTATATTTTTTTATTGGATATCTTTTCTCATTTTCAACGATATTAAATATAACTTACTGATTGAACAGGTATTGGTCTAATAACAGAAGTAGAATGTATGTTCTCGAAAATGCAGGTAAAATTCCATTTATTTTCTTCCTAACTTCTCCTATAATGACATGTGGCATCATAAATAAATAATTATTTGTCAATCCAATGTAACAGGGGAATTAGTGAACCATTATGATTTACAAATGGGAGATTATATAACCATTTACGAGGACGAAAGGAAAAATCTGGTGAGTTTTTGCATCCGTTACTCATTATTTAGTGAACAATTATTGTTTGCCATATATTGGAGATGAGAGTTCACGCGATATGCTCGTGAAATTTTCAACTAAAACTACGGTTATTTTAAGGTAGAATAAAAGGAAAACCAATAAAGGAACAAAGTGTGGTATCTTTGCACACTTCTTTTCAACCCTTTTAGATTGCATGATTATTGGATTCGACGTAAGTAAATATGTGCCCATATATTCTAACTTGTAATATCTGCACTTTAACCTTTCTTCCCTTAACCAAAATTCCAAACTTGTTTCTAAACAAATAACATAAAAAAGGGTATGAGTGACAAGTAATTTGCAGATTTGTACAATGTTTTATGTATCTGTCTCATATGAACCATTTTTTTTTTTCTGGGAGGAAGCAGTATCTGTGGGCTAGAAAAAAGACAAATGTAGAAGACCCGGTGTGCTTGTCAAGCACGGAAAGCTCGCATACAATCGAGACTGAGAACCATAACGACAAGAACCAATCCACAAATGAAGATGCATTGGATCTTTCCACAAAGGAGATTAACCATAAGAAAGAAGTTGAAGGTGCTAACAACCTTTTGACTTCGTTCAATAGTGGTGGAAGTTCTTCAAGTGATATGAATATAGCACACCATGATCAATTACCGAACATTGCTGGGAAAGGGGCACCAAGCCAAACAACCGCAGAAGCCACACCACCAGCACCAACACTTGGTGGCCACAACCAGTCGATAAGCGATGAAGATGTGTATGGGGGCCTTGACAATATCTTCGAGATCGAGAATACTTTTCACAGTTTTGATCACTTGAAAGATTACAAGATGTGGCCTTATTAAAACTATGATCGTAATATTTAAGATATATGTTAGATATGTTTTGTTGTATGCAAACCTTGTGTTCTTGCATGTCCTTTCTTGTTTTGTTTTATGGTGTATGTGGGATAATAGAGACAAATGTGTGGGGAGACAATTTTGAAATTTCTATTTTGGTGTTCCTTGTATTCTGTTGTGATGTTCCTTGTTATTTTCTAACTGTGACGTTCCTTGTTGCTCGTTGTGTAGAGAAGAGACATTTAAAATTTGATTTGGAAGAAAAGTTGTAAAAAATATATTTTAATTTTAAAGAGGGTAAATCTTTTATTCATTTTTTTATTCTCAAATAAAAATATATTGTTATCAAATTTTTGGTTTTGTTTTTATATGTAAAGAGATAAAACTGTTCAATTGAATTAATTTAGTTATATATATATATTTTTTATTTGTTCAACCATTAAATTGCAATTACTTATTTAAAATAAATGTTAGAATATTAAAAGGAACTTTGTGCCATTTGCTTGGTGTCTAAAGTATCATGATAATAGTGTGTTCTTAGTACTCGATTCCACATTTGGTAAGACTGTTAAAGTGAGCGTTGATACATTGAGAACCGTAACAGTATTTATTATTAAAAAATGCAGTTGTGGGGTATACATAGATTTTAAGACCATGGAGGTGTCAAAAAAGGAAGTTTGGTAGGGTTTCCATAGAGAGAACAACCTGAGTCAACTAGTGGTGAGAGTGAGTTTGGTTTTGTAACCATTGGTTTGAGCAGGAAATCCTCTATGGTTTCTATGATCATACTATTGGGAATTTCTTAAGAAGAATAATGATTAGGTCATGGTACCAAAGACCGCCACTCAGAGAGCATTAATTAAGGAGATACAAGTCAACATGTGCATGCTAACCAATTAAATGTTGATAGTAATTTAGGGAAACTAGGCAAGCATATCTTATATACATAATTAAGTGGCTAATATATTTAAGATGGATGTGAATAAAAATCCTCAAAAATCGTAAATATATTTCAAATGTCTGATAGTATAAAGGGGTGAAATTTTGGTAGATAAAAGAAGCAAGTGCAAGCATTTATTGATGATAGGATGATGAGCCATAATAATTCAAAAGAGTTGGAGAAAGGAAAAACATGGTAGAGGGGAAACAACAACTGACAGTGAAATGATTTCAAGAAATAACTCTTTGATCATTTATGGACTCCTTAAATTAATTGAATGACTAATGCCTTTCTACTGGGGCTCTCACGTAAATTAATTAAATAGGAAAGAAAACAAGGAGAGAGACTAATTAAGGATGTCAGTTTGTTCCATCATTAGATAGTAATTAATTAAAACTGAATTTGTTCCATCATGAGATAGTAATTAATTAAAATTGAATATAGAAGATTTACTATAAAAATAAATTAAGTTTTTTAGACTATCAAAAACATTTAAACCTAATAATTATGAAGATATATTTAGAGAATCGTAAGCTCGAAAATAAAATTAAGATTATATGGGTAAGATAAAAAACCTCTCAAAATTATAAACCATTGAATCGTAACATGAATTATAAATTTTATTTTTTAATATATATATATATATATTATATTTTTTTATTAGTAGAGAAAATAATTAAAAAAGTATTTAAGTGATATTTTAAGAAAATAAAAAAAAAGAGTGATATATAATAAAAGTGTCTTAATTTGGTTTTATTTTAATTGAGATTGAAACTAATTCAACCCAATCAATAAAGAGTGAGAATAATCTTAACTTTTAATTGGGTTTGAAAACTTTTTTGAATTTTAATTACATTAATCTTAATTAATTAAACAATGTTAGGCTCACAACACACATGACATGATAAAATTTTAATTACATTAATTTTTTGTTTAAAATTAGATTTGAACAAAATATATTCATATGAGAAGGTGAATGGTTGAATAACCTGAAAAAAATTATCGCGATCATACCTTTTTACAATTTTATTTCGTATGATCTTGTTATTTCACGATCTTACCTGGAATAGCAGATAGTATACACGATCCTATGATTTTAGGATTAAAATCTCAATTTTAACGGTCTTGCTTACAACAACATAAGTGATGTTAATGATATTGATATGGTCAAAGATACCTACTTTTTCATGGAACAATGATAGAGGGATCTATATTTATTTAAAAATAATTATATATATATATATATATATATATATATATATATTTATTTATAAATATATATATATATATATATATATATATATATATATATATATATAAAAATAAATATATATATATATATATATATATATATATATATATATATATTTCAAATTCTTGTAATATTTTCTTGTCTTCATTAGGAATATTTGTGACATTATCATATATTGTTACTAGTAGTGGGAGGACATTAAATACAAAAATACACTTAAACAAATATTTTTTTCATTTAGTTCATGTGAACCATGTAAATCAAGCTTTTATGATATTCATGTTGATTAGAGATAAATGTGATAATTACTTAATTTATCATATCATGTTGATATCTTATTTATATTTATATAATAAATATTTCTAAAATATTTGTTGATTTATCAACAGAAAAACTCATCATCATATAACAAAATTGTTAACTAAGTATTGGAGTGATGTTTTTAGTATCAAACTTACACTCTTTTCTCATATTTACAAAATTTTAAAGATGCAAAGGATCATTGCATGATTGATGTTGATGAAGTGGTGGTCATTCTCGAGGCATTTAGGCCTAATAACAAAATAACAATGCCTTTTCATTCAACTATAGTATCCTCTATGCATCAATGTTATCTTGATTTCATTGAGTGATTTCTCTTGAAATATGTTGACGTTGCAAATCCAAACTTAACTAGAAATCATTTATAAAACTCTTAGGCAAGTTGAGAAATTAACTGACAAGTTATGGGTGTCGCAACCTGGGTCACGATGGGGACGACGAACAAAAATAGATATTTTAATTTTCAAAGCAGAGGAATCGTCACCATAGTTTATTAGGAAAAACTATGAAAAAACCATAAAAATAATAAAGCAAGTATGCGAAAACCAGATTTCAGGTCTGGGAGTCGGTTACGTGTGGGGAAGGTATTAACACCCTCACAACGCCCGTCAAAAGACGTTACCTTTAATTAAACAAGTAAAATAAGTGTGATTTTGTAAAATGTTTATTTTCCCAAAGAAAAAGACAAAAAAATACAAATAAAAACAAAGAAAAAATATTTTTTAATTTTTGGAAAGGGCCCGACAAGGTTTGACCTTGCTCCTACGTATCTCCATCAGGAATGGAGAATCAGGGTTACGTAGTTCTTTGCGATAAGTTGATTAGTTGGTTTTATAACTTGAATTTTTGAAAATTTGTGTTTTGAAGGTATGGTATGAAAAGAGGGTATGTAAACCGTGACAGTGCCAGGTTTAAAGCCTGGGCTTTGGGTAAGGTGTCAGGTTTAAAGCCTAGGCTTTGGGAGACAGTGTCAGGTTTAAAGCCTGGGCTTTGAATAAAGTGCCAAGTTTTGTTTTTTCTGAAAAATGTCGATCCAAATGTTTAAAAAAAATGAAAGGGAGTGATCAAAATTTTAGAGCAAAATTAAAACTTTTTTAGCATGAAAATAAGATTGCCTAATATTAAGATGGTGTTCCACATACATATAAAAACTACCAAAAGTTACGAAACCTATCAAACTTACTTAAACAAAATACAAGGTGGTCCCCACTTCTTTACTAATACGTATGTGAGAAGATGAAAATATTTTTTAAAAAAAGAGTTAACAAGTAAAAGCATCAAATGGGACCCACAAATCATTTGCAATAAGGAATTAATAGTAAGTATACGTAAAAGTAGTTTTTACATGCACCAAAGCGATGGTGGCTTTTAGAGGCTATTTTGGGATACTTTTAGGGGCTGTTTTAGGATGGGTTTAAGGTGTTGTTCGGAAGGGTTGTTTTCATGACATTCTTATGGTGAAAAAAGGTTCAAGGCGATGGTTTCAGGTGCTGTTTTCGGATGGAAACGTGGTGCTGTTTGGAGGGGCTATTTTCATGACATTTTTATGGTGAAAAGAGGTTCAAGATGATGCTTTTATTGGTGCGGATGGCAAGGTAGATGATATAGTTGGCTTTGTGAGGGAAGGTGGTAGCAAGGAGGGAGCGAATGACGATGGCGATGAGCGTGATGGGAGGCGCATGTCAAAGGAGGTGGGAACATCATGGTGTTAAGGTATGGTGCAATAGTGGCGTGGTGACTTTAGTTTGACATTTGAAAGATTAAGACTGTGAAAGTGACATGTGAATGCAGAATGGGGTGCAATGGAAATGCATGGAAAAAATAGTTGAAACGAGCAAAGAGAGAAAACTTTTTTTTTTTAAATTTTCATAGTAAATTATGAACATAATACATAAAACGATCACACCATGATTATAAGAGTGTAAAAGCATACCTCTTCTTCTCCAAAATGATTCTTCTTTGAATTTCAACGTGACTTTTCCGACTCTTTTTCTCTTACTTTTTTTGTGTGTTATCTGTCTTCTTTCTTTCTTTTGATATCTCTATGTGCCTTCTTTTCCGTTCTCAATGATCTTCCCCTTCTCTACGTGATCAGTCTCCCCTTTTTTTACGTAAGATCTACTTATTTTACCTTTTTTTTATTTTATTTATTTTTATTTTGTATTAAAAGTAGTTTAGAGCAGTTTTTGAAAGATTGACTCTTTTTTTATTATTAAATATGAACGTGAGATGAAACAGTTTGATAACGGTCATATTTTATTTTTATTTTTATTTTTTATTATTGTGAAATGGAGAATATGGGTGGTTTTGAGATTGATTAATTCTTTTTTATTATTATCTTTATTTTTTTGTGAGAAGTTAAGATTGAGTGAGATTAACTGATTCTCTTTTTTTTATTATTATTGTCTTTATTTTAAACGTGCAAATGAAGGAAATAGTTTGAAAAGAAAACAGTCTTTTTTTCTTGTTATTTTTATTTTTTATATTTTTTATTATTTTATTATTAAAAGAAGGTAGTTCAAAGGATTAACTCAGTCTCTTTTTTTTATTATTATTTTAAAGATGAATTGAACTTGCAGATCAAGAAGTAATTTTTAAAACAGTTTCAATTTCTTTTTATGATTTTTGTTTTATTTTATTTTTAAGTTTTGTTGTTTTATTTTATATTTATGTTATTTTCGTTTTTTATCATTATTATTTTTATTTATTAATCATTTTTTATGTTTTGTAAAAATGGATAAATTCAAACTTTTTTTTATTATTTATTTAATGAAAAACTAAACTACTGAAATATATTTTTAGTTATTGTTTTTCTTTATTTTTATTTTGATTATTATTCTTTATTTTAGACACACATTAAAATATTTTTTAATTTAATTGGATATTTATTTTTTATTAAAATTGAAATTATCCGGACAAAATCGGGTGTTGACAATAGGTACTCATTAATTTTAACATTGTATTAACTTCTAAGTAGAGGGTATGATGTTTTTCCAAGTGAAAGTGAGTAAATTTGGGAAGGGGGTTTTAGCAACACATTTACTTACCCAAGTTAATGCATCAAGAGAATGTGATTTTATAAAGATTGGACATGGTTGTTTGTAATTATAAATAACATTTGCATTACCTTATAATTAAGATGGAGCATGTGATATGAAGTAACATAACCATAATATTGTTTATAGGATGGATTTCTGGGAGGCATTTGTGTTTGTTTCCAATGATTTGTAAAGAAATGAAATAAGGGATTTGTCGGAAAAGCTTTGTGATGTTCTTCACTTAAGTGAGGATATTTAATATCAAAACCACGTAATAATTCTGTAATTAATTTTCTAACCTCGCTTTCACTATAGACTAACTGAGAGGTATGTAATCAGTTAGAAAACACTGATAATCAATTATCAATTGGTTTTGTTACATAATCAGTTGGCATGCACTGATAATCAATTATCAGTGTTTTTTTACTCACATAATAGATTACTCATGCTAAATAATCGATCGTTAGTGCTTTTTTTTTTCTCACATAATGGATTACACATTCTAGATAATCAATTAGAGGTTTCTTTTTTCATACAGGTTCTATTCCTAGTGACAGATATGGGTTGCCTGTTTCATACACGTAAGTTGGCATCAATACTAGAAAAGGAAGATTGAGAGTTCTTTGCAAGTAAAAGAAGACAAGCTACAAGATGCTTTTACAAAAGATGATGATTCTACTTTAAGCCTTGGTGCAACCATATATGGATCAAGGTTTGTTGTTAATACACTGTAAAACTTAAGAGAAAATAACAGATAAAATAGAGACTACTACCTCTTACCTCTAAAGCCAGTTGAGCAGATTTCACTTATCTGAAACACTAACTTGCAACTATGAGTAAATATATGTTATCATAATAGCTCTTATGTGTACATATTTTGGGAGGGTTGCTTCTGAATTGATTTAATAAATTAAAGTGTGTAGTAGCAAAAAAAATTATGAGATGTAATATTACATTAAATTTAACCAATATTTATGTAAAATACACACACAAGATGATTAATTACAAATTTTTAAATCATATCTTATAATTTCAAAATACAACCTTATAATTAATACTTACATATCATAAAACTAGTTCTTTAAGTATTCTAGTATTATTTTGTAAATTATGTTATCCATTTTCATAAGTTTTGTAAAAGAATTTATTAATCACACTAAACAAATTATTCATTTTTCATTTTCAATTACTTTTAACCATAAAAACAAATTTATAATCTTACAATTTTTATCAATAAAAAAATTAAAATATCAACTAGTCACTCATAAACTTTCCCTTATATTCCTTTATTTCTCACCATCATTATAGAGCATTTATGATTGATTTTATCAAGCATACTCTACCAGCCATAGAAAGTAATTTCTCTTTCCATCTAGACAATCTCGCTTTTATTTTTCCTATCATTGGATCCCAAAACGAAACTATTCTATGGTTCTCTCCTGTTGGCATCCTTATACTTAAATGGTATACCTATATGCTTACAATTTAAACACTTAGAGGAAATAGACAAATCCTCCCCACACACCCCTATAGTTCCAATGTAACTTTTGTGAAAATTAACTTTAAGGTCAAAAACCATTTCGAAACATCTCATAATTGCTTTGATGACGATAATACATTGGAACTTAAGTTGGCAAAAGAATAAGATATCATCTACAAATTACAACAACTTAATCTATACATGTTTAAACCCTACTTTAACCCCTTCTAGGATACCCTTACTCACTGTTGTCCTAACCAAACCAATTAAAACTTTTGCCACTGTGATAAATAGGAATGGTGCCAAGGGGTCACCTTGTCTTAGTCCCCTTTTTGGTTTAAATTGCTTTGTGGGACTTCCATTAACTAAAACAAGAACAGTTGCAGATTCCAAACAAGAGCTAATCCAATTAATCCACTTGCTAGTGAAAGCTAATATGCTCATCATATATACTAGAAAGTCCTAGTCTACTAAGTCATATACTTTCTTATAATCTATTTTAACAATTACACCTCTTTGATTTTCCTTTTTCAAATAATCAACAATTTTATTTGCTACTAGTACACTATCTAACAGACCGCTTCCACTTAAGAATGCAGACTAATTTTTATCTATGACAGAAGGTAATACCCGCTTGAGCATATTTGCTAGCAACTTGGAAATCACTTTATACACACACCCAACTAAAGAGATAAGTCTAAATTCATTGGGGGGGGGGAATGATTATCCCTCTTAGGCACCAATGTGAAGAATGAGGCATTACCCGTGCGAAATATGACCCTTGGAAGTAGTACATTGCTCTAACTATGTCTAGCCCCATAACATCCCAATTATTTTTTATAAAATGGAAATTAAAACCATTAGGGCCTGGGCTTTTATAACTACCACATTGTTTAACTGCTTCCAATATTTCTTGTTCACTAAAAACCCTACAGATCATTTCACTATCAACTGCAATAATACTTTTAAAAAAGATAGCGTCTAAGTCTAGCTTTAACTTTGGTTGTGCAGCGAATCTTCTTTTGAAATATTTTTTAACCTCGTTTTTCACCATTACACTATAAGAAAAAGTTAAATTACCGACAAAATTTTATCGACGAAACTTTATCCGTCAGTAAAATATCATTCACGACGATTTTACTGACGAATATCATCCGTTGCTAAATTTATCAACAGATTTACCGATAGATTTACCATAAATCCGTCGATAAATTTATATACAATCAATTTATCGACAGATTTTGGGTGTTTCCGATGAATTTGTCTCGTTGGTAATTTTTGTTTTTTTTTTAGTGTTACTAGGTTTTCACACCATTATCCTTCAATTTGCAGCCCTTTAATATCATTATTTAACCTCCTCCATTTAAGCCTAGAGTTAAAGAACTTAGAGTTCATATCTACCTTCTTTGACCATTCAATCTTTGCCTTTTGTCTTAACATAACAACTCTTTTTTTACAATACTATTTATTATATCCTCTTCAACCTCATCTCTTCCTACAATGTTCCTTCATCATCACAAAGATCCAATGCTTCTATTTCTTCTATAATTTTATGTTTTTTAGCTACTTCACTGTTAGACACCTCAACCCTCCATTGTTTCAATCCCTTTTTAGTCTTTTTAATTTTTCCTTCGCCATTTCCAAACTGCTACACGAATGCATACTAGGAACCCAATAATTTTTTACCACTTCCTTGAAACCCTCAGTTTTATCCCATACATCAAAAGTTTTAAAGGGTGTGGGGCTCATACAATGACTCTATTATGAAACACCATTGCATAATGATCCGACAATGACCTACTTTTGATGTATTGTGTAGACCCTGTCCAATGTACCAACCAAGAATCCGACACAAGTACTTTACCTATTCTACTTCTAGATGTCCCATTATGTCGATACCAAGTATACCTCCACCCACTATAGGAATATCATACAATTGACATTTTTCTATGAATTTGTTAAACTTAACCATCTCAACTCTATTATTAGCTTCCCCTCCCTTACATTTCCATTATGACATTATAGGGTTTCCTTTGAATCTCCCTCGCACCCTAGGTTTATGCCTTTACTAATTTCATGTTCACAGGATTTGTGAGGAAGTACCAACGTATTGTTACATCACTGATAAGGTCTACTTGGGCCTCAAGCCCAATATCATCCCCCGCTTTTAAGTCTTTGACATGAGCAGGATTAATGCAACTATTATAATGACTTTGTCCTTTTAAAACACATATCGTATCACAATTAAGCAACATTTTTTTATAAAGAGCACTAACAATCCAACCGTTGGGTAAATACCCATTTCGTGCTACAAATTTGGTCAACCTTTGTTTCTTCCTTTGTGCCATCTGCTGCTATCTTATTAAGCTTCTCATCGTACGTACACTGCACACCCTCTGCCATAAAGCTTGCCTTCTCCATGTAATCTCTATATTATTTACCTAAATTAGTAGTTATCCTCCGTGTTTTTCTCATAATAAGGTAAGTCATCCCTTTCCCTTTAGTTGTTTGAGCTCCGATCACTGTCACCTGCATTTTCCACTGCATTTGCACTGTGGTCGCCTATGTTCGTGTCCACATTCACTGTAGGTTCTTCATCATCCCTGTTAGTCCACCTCTTGTCGTCGGATTGAATATTACTCTGGACAATAAAGGAGAGCTAGGGACGAAGCTAATTGTGTCGAAATATCAGCCTCCAGTTCAATTGCATTCTACCTCCCCCATTTCCTCATGCAATGTAATATGGTATACTTTATCATTAATCATAATACTCTCAAACACTTTTGCCTTATCTGAAGCAGGAGCTCTAACCTTCAATCTAGCAAACTCAAGGCGTTCCCATTCCATAGTCGCTTTATCAACCACTAAGAGTGTTCCCACTATGCCTGCTATCTTCTAGAAACAATCATGTGTCCATAGATGTAATGGGAGACCTTTGCACCTTATCCATACTACTTTATTTCCTCTCGGTTCAATTTCATTTCATGATCATAATATCTCAAACATCTGAGCTAGCACTTCCTTGTTTACATGGAAAGTATCCTTGAACTGCACCCCGTCTTCTCCTGTAAGAATAACTTGTTTATCACCCAAGTATCTAGTTCTAATACAACCCAACCCCTCACGAAGCAGGTCCTCACACAGAGAGTCCATTGTTCTATACTCTGCTGTCATTCCCATCCAACTTTCCAACCCAACTTTCCAACAACTAGGCTGGTTTAACTGTTTGAGCAGTAAATCGTTGACCTTTCCATTATGTATCGCTGTTAGTTTTTCTTTCAATAGCTTTGTTCTGCGTATAAGATTTTTTGTCCCCTAACTATGGGCCTCCACTCCTTTCTAACTTTGTTCTGCATCAACTTTAGTGATTTTTTTTATTTTGCACGTTTGGTACCTTCCTCCTATATTCTTCTCCCTTTTTGTACCGTAGTAGATCATGTGAAATTTTAGCTAGAAGAGAGAGAATAGAGCGTTTTTTAGGATTCTTTCTTCACCCAATAGTGCACTCAACCTTCATGACAAGGTGGTTTCACAAGTTTTCAGAAGGATCAAGTAACTTACGGTAGTTTGATCGATGGTTTATGCAAAATTGGAGAAACCAAAATTGTCATTCAGTTGTCGAGAATAATTGAAAGTCGATCAACTAAGCCAAATGCGATAATGTACACCTCAATTCTTGATAGTTTATTCAAATATGATATCTATTCTGAAATGATTTTGAAGAGAATTTCTCCTAGTCTTGTCTTATTAATATTAATGTATCGCATGTATATCATTATAGAAATAGAATAAGATATTTTGCTTTCATATTTTAATTAAATAATTTTACTTTTTAATAAATAATAATTTATTTATTTAATAAAATGAATAAATAATTAAATATGTTATTTTTATTTAAAATAATTAAATAATTTTAATGACTATATAACTTTTTAGATAATTTTTCATAAAAATATATATATTAAATTATGTTATTTTTTATTTTTTATTTAATTATTTGTAAAAATAATACAATTATATATATATATATATATATATATATATATATATTTAAGATAATAGAAATGTAAATATACATATGTAAAAGTACATGTATTTTTGCTAATATTAAATAAATATTGTAAATAATAGAATAGACAAAATAAACTATACAATATAAAAATATTTAAATAGGAACAGTGATAAAAGTTTCTTGAAAACATAATAATAAATTTATTTCCTATCATTCTCAATATCATTCAATAAAATATTAAAAATAATAAATTTGTACGTAAAAAAAGTAAAACTAGTAAAGACTAAAATCACACTTTATATAGAAAAAGTAAAGAAACTTAATAAATATTAAAAGCTAGCATTTTAAAAAACACTACTTCAAGTAGGGTTTCAAAACACTGTAAATTACTAAAAAGAAGTTTATTTATCAAACATTTACAAGAATAGGGTCACAAAATCTTTCATCCACTAGAACTTAGCTCAAATGTGAGAAGTACATGCGTGAAATGCAATTTTTGTGAATTTGAATGGTATGAAATCTTTTTTCTTTTTATTTTGGGCTTACAAAGGTTTACATATGATTTTATTATTGGTAAAATGAGGACTTTTTTTTAATTTTCACAAAGTTAAAAAATTACTATTTTTTATTTACAATATTATTTGTTGAATAAAAGTTAAATCACTATTCTAAATGACACTAATAGTGTCTATAATATAATGCTAACATGTAATACGAATAAAACAAATTAAGATTCCAAAATAAATATTATTTATTTAACTTAATATTTCAAATTTTGACAGTATAAAAAATAGTTATTTATATACATAGCGTTTAACTTAGATTTACTTTTACACTCCATAGTTTCGTTGACGAATAATTTTGGTCCTTTAAAATTTTATTGCTCTCCTAAATTTCCAAAATTAACCAATTTTACTCAAACACAATATATCATTCCAATATTAATATAATTTTTTAAACGAACAATATAATTAAACATCACTATTAATATTTTATGTAACCAAGTAATTAATATTATCATCATTTTTTATCAAAAATCGAAAAAAAAATTCAGGACGCAAAAAAGTTACTTAATTTAAAATAGGAACTAAATATTTAATTAAATATTTACTTAAGACAAAAGGAACATATTCATGAAATCTATAGAGATCAAAACTAAATTTAATTCTTGTAATTTCAAATTGAATAAGTTACTTCAGTCATCTAAAATTAAGAGAAGAACAAAAGAGAAAATTTTAGAAGAAGAAGAAGAAAGAAATGCATATTTTAATGTTTTGAAATTTATTCATCTTAATTTGTTCACAAACATATGTTTTTGGTTTGAGTGTTGCTGAGGATCAGAGGATCAGGATAAGCTTTCCCTGTTTCCATGGCCGCAACTTCGCTTTCCTCTGCTCTCACTTCCCTCTCCCTCTCCGCCTCTTCCCGCTTCTCTCTCCTCCCATCGCCGCCGCACACCGTCTCCCTCCTCTTCGCCAAACCCCAGCACCACCCCTCCCTCCTCTGCGCTAAATGCAAACCCTCCGACGACATCGACACCTCCTTCTTCGACAACGTCAACCCCAACGAAAACATCGACTTCAACCCCCCGGAGCCCCCGGAGGGCTTCGTCGCCCCTCCCTCCTTCGACGATGGCCCCCTCGAGACGGAGGACGAGATCGCCGCCGCCTACGAGGAGCTCTACGGCCCCGCCTTCAGCGGCGTCTCCGTGCTCGGGAATGACGTCTTTGAAACGGACGCCCTGGTGAAGAAGGAATCTGGGTTCGGGTCCGGCGCGAAGAAGGAGAAGGCCCGCGACGGGTTCGAAGAGAGGGTGGTCCAGGTGAGGAGGGTGACGAAGGTTGTTAAGGGAGGGAAGCAGTTGCGCTTCAGGGCTGTCGTCATTGTCGGCGACAAGAAGGGCCAAGTCGGCGTCGGAGTTGGCAAGGCCAAGGAAGTCATCGCCGCCGTTCAGAAGTCCGCTGCCAATGCCAGGAGGAACATCGTAAAGGTGCCTATGACTAAGTACTCCACTTTTCCCCACAGGTACTTTCTCAACCTTACCTCACTCTCTATTTCTAAACTGTTTCTTTGTTTTCGTCACCCTCTTATGCTGTTATCATAATCTGCAAGTCTCTTTTGAATCCAATATTAAATCGAAGATCTTTTTGTGATTACATATGAAAAAATTGAAATTGACTTTGTATAGGTGTGAGTAAAAGTATAGATTAACTTTTACTTGGAGTATAAGTATGTAAATGGCTGTGCTATCTGCGAATCTTGATTGATTGACTTCAGGGCTTTTTATGAAAGAATGATGATTAGTTAAAATTATTAATTGGTTCTAGATGCCTGCTACTTATTTTTGTGTTTGTTTTTACAGATCTGATGGAGATTATGGAGCGGCGAAGGTGATGCTTAGACCTGCTTCTCCGGGTACTGGAGTTATTGCAGGTGGGGCTGTGAGAATTGTTCTTGAAATGGCAGGAGTTGAGAATGCTTTGGGAAAGCAACTAGGGAGTAATAATGCACTCAACAATGCCAGAGCAGCCGTTATTGCTGTGCAGAAAATGAAGCAGTTTCGTGAGGTTGCTCAGGAGCGCGGTATTCCAATGGAAGAATTATGGAAGTAATGGAATTTGTGAAGCTGATGTAACTTCTAGATTTCAATCTTTGTGATATAGAGCTGGTAATAGTTCTCGTCAAGGAAGTGAAACAGTGTTCAATTTTTTTAATGTTTTCTGAAAATGAATAGTTTCTTCAAAGAGCTACTTGTTCTGATTGATTAATGTATTCTTTACCTGCCTGTTTGATTTGTATTTATGGTCGTCGTAATTATTATTGGCTTCACCCTAGTTGAGGAATCAATCATTCTTCTCAAGGTTCAAAACTTGAAATGCTTACATGCTTATGTTCTTCATATCAACTTATGCGATTGAATTGATGTGAAAAATCCAAGTAAAGAAAAAATATGACTTCTGAGGGGCAAATAAACGTCTATGTATGATTGATGATAAACACAGTCTTTCTCATCTGCAAAATTACTTTTGTTGAGATATTTTAGAGTGTATCAATTTCATAAGATATTGTACGTTTTGTTTACTCGTCTTGGACACATGTATATACTAAGATTTTTGAAGTAAACTATAGTTCTTTGCTTCTTAATTGACGTAGATAGTTAACATGACACTAAACCGAAACAGCTAAAAAAAAAATACAATTGCTCATAGATAGAAGATAATATGCTGAAATTTTCTTTCTAATGTATTTATTCTGACACTTATTTCTCATGACTTAGTTCTTAAAGGTACAGTCCATGTAGCGATATTAGAAGACACAAAATAGACACTTGCTATATTTCGGCCATTTATTACTGGATTGAGATTTCATCCCCATCAAGTGCCTTCGGATGGAAACAAAGTTCCAGTCATCCATATATTTCATAATACAAGATATCCTAAAACCTTATAGTTGGTTATGGAGACTAAAATCAAAATTTGATATAAGGACTAAAAAATATAGATTTGGAAAGACCAAACTTATAGGTTGATTATGATGATAATACTTTTAATTCAGTGTGTGGAGCGAGAGATAAACAAGCACACATATATATCTGTGAGAGTATGCATAAAAAACTACCAGAAGTCTAATTTGGCATGAAATAATAAAAGCAAAAAAAGGTACAACAGGCAATGTACAAGCTACAAGGTATCCCGCAGCAACATTCACTATGGAGAAAAAAAAGAATGGAATAAAATTAAGCTATCAGATCACAAACAGGATATCGAAAGAAACTAAATTCTTGTGGAAGTTTCCCCTGCTGACGCATCTGTTTCATCATACCATTAAAAAGATACATAGGGGAGAGGGAAACAAAAAAGAGTAGCTGACAGAAGATAAACCTTTCGGCTAGTTCGTTTCTCTTGAGCAATCTGGAACATTTGGCAGCTGATCAATTCACCATGAAAAATTTCAATCGAAGCTTCCCTACACAGTTCAAGAAAATGTCCCCGGAAATGCTCCGAGTCTCGAGCAATATTATAAGAAATAGTCATTTGCTCTTTAGGTTCTCCGAATGATCCTTATGCTCTAAGCCCATCTCACGCATTTGATGTTCAACAGAAACTAAACCAGTTTCTGCAAGAAACCTGCAGAGAAAATGTATTCAGTACTGCATATAAAAAATTCATCAGAGAAAATTGTAAAAACTAACTCGTAATGGGATGTCTTACTTAAACATATGCTATTATGATACAACATGCATTTCCTTTTTATTTTCATTTTTGAAATCTTCCCTAAGAATGGAACAAAACCACCTACAGAATCACAGTACACTAACTAATCATACACACACATACGTTCCTTTCGATGCTACAACACCGAAAAAAAAAAAAAAACTAAATTTGATCCATGAATTATAACATCATCAACCAATCACAATATTTTGCTCTGCCACGTGGAGTACCAGGCCAGACACACTTCCATAAAAGAAAACAAGCACGAACATAAGTGAAAAGCTTGACTCATACATCAAGCACAAAACTTGGCCTTCCCTACTACAATAACAACAATTCCAAGTTATGGGCCTAGTTGATAAATGTTTAATTTAGAATCCATTGGGATGCAAACTGTATAGGAAGCATGATGACGTACGAAATCTCAATTTCAATTTGAAATCAATACAATTAACAGATAGGGAAGAATGAAAGTACCAGCTGAGAAGCAAGAATAGCGTGACGCAAATTAGAACAAGGAATGCAACATGGAACATCAACCATGAATCACTGGAAGAGAATGCCAAGGCCAGCATAACAGCAAGACAGACACCCAACATTGAAAAACTCGACTTTAAAGTAATCCATGTAGGACCCTGAATTAAAAAAGCATCAGCAACAACAAAAATCACGCAAATCTAGTGAAAAAAGAGTATAAGATTAAAAATAGAAGTGATCGCAGAGTGAAAATACGAACGTTAACACCAGGAGCTAGAGCTCCAAGCAGAACTGCTGTGGCTGATGATACATCTCCAGTGTTTGCTTCTTCATGCTGATGTTCCATCTTGAAACGCAAATCGTAATCGTTGCTTAGGGTTTTTGCTGTGGAATCAAATCCCAATTTCCCGTTAAACTCTTATAATACCAGTTTTAGCCTTTTAGGTATAAAAATAAAAGGAAAAATATTTCTAATATGTAAAATTGATTGGGCTTTCAACAATGACCCAAATTTTTGGGCTTCTCACTTTCGCATTTTGAGTTTTCTGCTTCAAAAAGTGTAATATTTCATATTTTTTATATAATAAGAATTTTAATATATAGGAATTATATAATAAATTTAAATATAAATATTCATACATTCATTATATATTTTAAAATATAAAATTTTTATATAAAATTTATTATAAATATCTTTGTACAATCATAATAAAATAAAATAATTTTTTTTATTAGCTCAATAAGAATTCACACCACTTGTCAAATCTTCTGCCACAAAAAAAAAAAAAATAACAAG
>Ga0209489_105172_pt1 | contig 23076 bp, 6 predicted proteins | sample SiratrowhiteBW_FD_187527 | JGI IMG/M metagenome (GOLD analysis project Ga0209489, IMG submission 187527) | Root nodule microbial communities of legume samples collected from California, USA - Siratro white BW (SPAdes) (version 2) | ecosystem: Host-associated > Plants > Roots > Nodule | place: USA...
TATATATATATATATATATATATATATATATATATATATATATATATATATATATATATATATATATATATATATAAACATGTGATAACATGAAAAATAAAATTGTTAATTTATTACTACATGAAGGCACTACTGAATAATTTTTAAAAGATTCAATTTTAAAATACATGTTAATTTTAAAGTTGTTAAAATTTATTTAATTTTTTTTTTGTCACCCTCTTAATCATTGTTCCACATATGCATCTAGTTTCATTTATTATTATTATTATTGTATTGATAGTTATTATTATCTCCTTTCATGGATCAGGCAACCTAACCATCCTATGGACATACCCATTTTAAAAAAAATGATTACCGGTTAGAAATTTGAAATTTGCTGGATCACGTTTTATTTCTCTTCCTCTTTCATTTCATGTGTTTTTCTTGTCGTATATCCATAATCTATAAAATTTTAATTTTTTTCCTTTTTTTAAATATATAAAGTAATGAAACTATCATTTCGTAGTACACATTTTAATTTTCTTTTCGGAATGTTTTATCTATAAGTAACCACGAATTTTATATAATTTTATAATTTGTATTCATTTGATTATTCTGAAATAAATAATGTAGAATGTTTTTTACATTGTTATAGATTATGCATTTTTTAACGCTTTTCGCTTATTTATTATCTAAATTATATATTTGATTTTTTAATATATTTTAGGTAATATTTATGTATTTTGATATTATTTATTGTATCTTGGACTACTTTTCATTTTGTAATATCTAAATTGTATATTTCAATTTTTTAATATGTTCCGGATAATATTTTTCATAGTATGTAAAAGTGATTAGAAAAGGATTTTTTCTCTCCATCAAATATACTCATAGGTGCACTGCACGAATAAAACTGAGGGTGTAATAATAGGTCATGATGCCATGCATGTACTCAATTTTCAAGATTTGAACTTCTTAAACATTAAATTTTGTTTTGGTAAAATAGAGTTTTGGTCCTTCTATTGATAATTCACTTTTAAATTCTTAAAATAATTTATGTAACTTTGGCCCCAATAAAACTAAAATGTCAAATTTAATTTTGGCTAGTATCTTGTTAAATTATGTTAATTGAGTTGTGTAAAAAGTATTTTGGACAAATTATGTTTCAGGTTTCTCTATAATATATATATATATATATATATATATATATATATATATATATAATATTTTGTTCGTTTTTTATATTAAAGTAATTTTTTATGTTATTACTAGTCTAACATGTGTTTTAAATTTTTTTTTAAATGCATTAATAACTAATATATTTTTAATATTTTAATTTGAATAGAATTAGGTAAGAATCATAAATTTTGGTGTACTTGTGAAGGTGGGTGCATAATTACTTTAAAGAATGTCATACACGCATAATTTAGATTTTCTATTTTTTTAAGAAAATAAATTATTTTTATTTTAAGACTTGTAATTAAAATCTTCAATTTTATCAATTACTTTTCCTTTAATTTTGAGAAACCAAAAGTAAATTATCTCTATTTTAGATAGACTGAAATTGAATTACCGTATTTTAGATAAACTAAAAATAAATTGTCCATAATTTACATATTTGATTATATTTTTCGTGTATTTCACACAATTAATTAAGAAGTTTAATTGAATTACTAATCTAAATCAAATTTCACAATGATCTTTTCTAGACACAAAGACACGAAAATTGATGTTTTGAGGAACTAAAGAGAATTAGCTAAATTTTGAAGGAACCAAAATCTTATTTCATCAGTAATTTATATTGGTAAAAATAAAATAAAAAATATTTTGTAATTTAAAATCCAAATATTGATGTGTACTTGTCTGTTATATGTGTACTACTACTCATTGTTTAGGTTTTTTGAGCTATTTCTTTTCTTTCATATTTAGACTAGAGTAACCTTTTGTAACATTTTTTTTCTCTTTACCTTTTTAATTTTATTAATTGTGAATTGTACCAAATCAAAAGACGAAGCCATTCAAAATTTCTATTGTATAAAGGGAGATGGTGGGTGGCACAAAACAAAGTGTTTTTGTTTGTTTCATAAATATGTTTTTGCTACATGATAGTTTTTTTAAAATAAAAAAGGTAAACATATTTATTTTATTAAAATCATTACAAACATATATGATGATTAAAGGTTACAATTTTGAGCAAAATATTTTAATTTCCAATTTTCTTATCCATTATCTTTAAAGCAGTAATTAACTATGTGCAGAGATACACATATACATGTGTTATTATTAAAATATGCACCCAGACACATGTCAATAGTAAAATAAATAAATCACTCAATACTTCCATTTATTAAATCCAATTCGAGTGTGACAAAGAACGTACAGAACAAAATCTTTTGCACATTAATTACGTCCTTTGATATACAGTGATATTATTTTGACAAGACATCAAATCTAAATCACTTCTTATCACATATATTACTTTACATTTAATGCAAGTTTGAATTTCATACCATTACTTTTAGAGAAAAATTTTGTTTGTTATATACATAATAATATTAGGAAAAATATCTTTTTTGTCAAAAACATTTAGATTATTTAATTAAAGGACACTAGGTGTGCTGTACATTAAAATTGTTTAACAAATTTTAATATTTTTAAATAAAATAATTAAGTTTATAACTTTTTGGGTCCTGGACCTTGATAGGCCTAGTCCAGAATGGTGCCAAGACATATTAACTTTCTTTTTCATAAGTAATGAGGCCCACACATATCACTAAAGTTTTAATTCATAGTACTAAAATTTTAAATTATTCCTAAAGCATTTAAAAACTAGTTCTTATACTCTTCAATGAAAACTATATACTCTTGAGTAATACTTTTGTGGAATGGTATAAATAAACAGTATGGTAGAGACAAACTTTTATTAAAAATAATAAGTAAATCTGTTTCATGAATATTAATTATTGATAAATAGTTAAGAAAATACACCCTTATCTGTCTGATAAAAAAAAGTATAAAATATGTCTCAATCATACAGTTCTCTTACAGTCCAAGCAGTTATCATTAATTGTCATCCTTTTTTCATTTTGTCATGGTTTATAAAATAGTAGAATGCAATGAATTTGTTAGCTGTAGATATCAAGCTTTTGGTTTTATAAGAAAACAAATAGAATCCAAATAAGAAACTGATCATAAGAGTATATACCAAAAGAGAACAGATTGGTATCTTTCAAAAATATTTTTAAGTAATGACAAATATTTCATCATGGCAATTATCCAGAACAAAAAGAAAAGAGTTTTTTACATTGTGTGGGACAAAGCACCGACAAAGGATGAGAAGGAAAAGGACCAAGATATATATTTACATTTTCGTTCTTATAAAAGAGAAGCGTTATTGTTTTAAGATGAAAAAAAAAAAAAAAGTGAGGTAATTGAGAATGAGCTTCATCTTTTGATAGGAGGACATCTAACATAAAAACTCACATGAAATTGATTTACCAAATATTCTCTAATGCTTAAGATAATAAAGGTTATTAAAAATATCAAGTGTATACGAATATTGAATTAAAAAATAATAAATATTCTCTGTTACATCATTATGTATTTATAAGTGTTTTACTTTTAAATCATATTTTTAGATAATTAAAAGATACAATTGATTATTTAATATATTTATAATTTTGGTGTATCTTAGTTTTCTATACTCATTTAATTATAATCATACATGTATTTACTAGTTCTTTATCATATATATTTTAAGTTGTTTAGAGATTGGATAGATATATTATTACATATTTGAGTTTCTCAAAGTCAAGAGAGTAAAGAGGTGTTTTAAGATTAGAATTTATAAATAAGATATAAGTTAATTGATTTATAGGATGAACGAGTTTTATTATATTGAGACTTTCGATAAACCTTTTTTTGGTTAATTTTAAAGTAGAATTTTCACAACCACAACTTTTTTAAGGGAGTAAGTTTACTTGACCATCTTATATGGAATGTTTTTAATCAAATTTTGATAGGTGTCACACAAGAGTAATTTTCAATGTATATTTATGAGGAGTTTTTAGCATTAATGATGTTTTATCTCTTTTTGAGACATTATGTTGTTTAGATCATCCACATTTCAATTTTTGTGACACATTTTTCTAGAATATGACATTTAATAAATCTTCTTATTTCATATTAAAGTGTGAAACATTTTGAACTTTTTGATTGCTCTATATTTTACATCCCTCCTACTTTCTCCACTCAAATAAGTTTACTTGATCATCTTATATTGAATGTTTTCAATCAATTTTTGATAGGTGTCACACAAGAGTAATTTTCAATGTACATTTATGAGGAATTTTTGGCATTAATGATGCTTTCTCTTTTTGAGACATTATGTTGTTTAGATCATCCACATTTCAATTTTTGTGACACATTTTTCTAGAATATGACATTTAATAAATCTTTTTATTTCATATTAAAGTGTGAAACATTTTGAACTTTTTGATTGCTCTATATTTTACATCCTTCCTACTTTCTCCACTCAAATAAGTTTACTTGACCATCTTATATTGAATGTTTTCAATCAAATTTTGATAGGTGTCACACAAGAGTAATTTTCAATGTACATTTATGAGGGGTTTTTAGCATTAATGATGCTTTATCTCTTTTTGAGACATTATGTTGTCTAGATCATCCACATTTCAATTTTTGTGACACATTTTTTCTAGAATATGACATTTAATAAATCTTTTTATTTCATATTAAAGTGTGAAACATTTTGAACTTTTTGATTGCTCTATATTTTACATCCCTCCTACTTTCTCCACTCAAATGTTCCTATATAAAAAAAGGGATTGATTGAACTTTTTATGTTTAAAACCACTTTTTCATTCTAAAAAAATGAAGGTTCATCTTTGGAACTTCTTTTTTTATCGCATAGAAGATGTCAATATCAAATCCGTTGAGAAGATAAGGAAAATAGTATTTAGCATAACATGAGATTTTTTACATATAACTTAACATGTTGAGTATTTTAGAATCAAACTCTTCAATTGTGACTTGACTTACCAGATAAACTGTAACAATCTTTCCATCAATAATTGTTTCATTGAGAATTGAACTCACAACCTTATCTTTATCACCAACACATAAGAGATATTACTTTCAGGTTACACTTCCTCGATTCTAACATTTACTTATATCGTGATTTGTTATTAGGAGACATGATTACCTAAAACATATGTCAAAAAGACTTTCAATATAAGAAATTCTTAAATCTATAATTATTCATCCATCTCCTCTTCTAAATTGATCACTAAAAAAAACTCAATTTTTATATCATTATTAAATCTTTTAAGAAAGTGATACCGAAATTTAATACTAATAAATTATAAACAAACTCATACAAAATGTTACAACAATACCTCTAACTTAAAATTTTAATTTTTTTTATTTTATGTTATTTAATTTTCTTACTTTTATTCAATACGTGACTCAAACTTTTGAATTTATAAGTATCTCTCTCCAAATACGAGACTCTTGTCCTAGTACCAAATTTCTACTTTGTGAAATCTTATTTGACACCTTGTTTTCTTTTTGTAATTATGTATGGTCCGCACTTCAACAAATGTAATGAATTGTGTAGAGAGAGTAATTACCCTTGTTCTTTGGTTTACCCACCACTTCACATGTTAAAATTGGACAGCAAAGAGAAGTGTGATAAAAAAGTAAATGGGATCGGGTCCATTTTAGGAGCTATGCTGTTAATATAGTTACTAGGATCGAATCCCATAGGGTCAAATCCCTCGCCCCAAAAAACAAAAGCCCCACATGCCTATGCCTTCTGCTTCGCATCTCTCAAACATAATACACTGTTTCAAGGGAACAATTCCTATCCAAATCACACACTCACACCTCAGCACAAACCCCAACACAACACTCCCTCCAATTCTCTCATATGAATCAATTCCTCCAAGGTTTTTACTTCCCAAAATCAAACCATCCATGCAGTACTCACTTGTACTTTTCTGCCTTCCTCATAATAATTTCACTATTTCACACTATTTCACATTCCAATGCCCAACCTCACAACACTATTAACCACCATAACTTTATTTAATCATTCATTTTTTTGCATTATTGTAAAGAATCTACCACGAGATCTCCAATATCTAAATTAGATTTCAATCACCCTTTCCACCTAGATAAGATTGGTGACAATTTAAGTCTCTTGAAACGTTTGCAAATTGGATTGACAAGATATACAATATTTGAATTTGATTATATAATTAAAGACTACTTTGTTTCATCGTTTTCTCAAAAGTTGCATCAAAGTGACGGCAACGTGACTTGTACTTTATATGAATGATGTTTGGTATTACAAAACAACGTATAATCTCTCATGCATCCTTTCAACTATGATTGCAAAAGACACCACTAATAGAAACTATCAATAGTCTTATTTTTTGGCCTCATACAAAACCATTGGCTATGAATCTAGTTTCGCATCACCATCAATCTTTGTAGGAAACTACACCCTCAACTAATTTAGCTGACAAATGTTAAGATTAAGTTTTTAATCACAGTTTTTGTCCTAACCCGTATTACATGTTAATTAACATGTATTATTGGTAATCAAAACTCAATCCATATGTCAAAATCATAAACTAAAAAGAAAAATCCAAACTTCAAGTTGAGTTGTAAACAAACCAAAGGTAGCTTAGTTCGTACCTTAGGGCGTGCAACTACCCTACCCTCTAAAAATCGTCGGATTATGGCCCATAATTGTCCTGTGCTCATAAATTGTATTGGCCTAGTTTCTGAAAGAGTAAAGCTATTTCCTACCAAATGCATAGCCTCAAAATAGTAAGAACCATTCAAATCATGATACTTGTGAAAAACAGATAGTAAATACTTCACATCCAGATCATGATAGCAAACAAAAATAAGTTTAAATTGAATTTTGTAGTGAAATATAATCTAAAAGCTTTCTTTAAGTGGTGTGCATTTGACTATTATTAATACTTTTACACTCACGAAAACGAATTTACAGTATCTTAAGAGTGTACTTAAAGAGTAATTATTGAATATCTATAATATTTGCAAATTCATTCAAAATTTTATTCTTACCTTCTAAAATTTAAGTATTACCTTTTATTCTTGTTGTATGATTTTGCTGTGTCAACAGAATGATATAATCATTATTTTTATTTTTCTGTTTCTAATTTATTTATTTATTTCTTTAATCTTCTTCAATTCTCTCTTAGAAAAGGAATAAGCAAGTTGATCATTAAGTCGGAGGAAGTTGAAAATGAGAAGTACAAATTGATCACCGAATTGAAAACGAAAAGACAAAATAATTCGTGTCATTTTTTTATTTAAAAACTAAATGACAAAGTACTTATATAAAAATAAAAATATTTTGAGTATACAATAGAATAATTTTTTTTAATGAAAATTAAACTAAAAATATCTAAATTTATAATAAGTGAAAATTTTATTAATGTGTAAAAGTTCTAGCATGATAGTCAGATTTCTTAATTTTTTTCAAAACTTTAAAAATATAACAACGAAAACAAATGAAAATAATATTAAACACAAGCTGTTGGAGAACGTATGTTAATTAATTATATTTTCACCTCATTTATAAATAATGAGAGGAAATCGAAATATTCCTTTCATGTTCTTAAGGAACAATATATTGTATTATATTTTTCTTTATTTACTTACAATGGACGATTTCAGTTTTAATTATTTTCTAAAATAATTTATACAGTATTTAAACAATTAACAATATTGTCAATGTTATTCCAGAAGTGCAGAATGATGGGTTGTTTTAGGTTAACATTTTTTAATTCATAATGAAGTTCAAAAGAAAACGTAGAAAAGGAATATAATGCAAATAAAATTCTTTGTCACGCCAAGGAGTTGTTTTTTAAACTTATTATTATCCTTATATAGGAACATGTTCTAGGATAAAATGTGTTATAGGGCAAAATGTTACCCTCTCTCGTTGCTAATGACATATCTCGTTAGTAATGACATGTTTGTCTTTTTTTTTTTTTTTTTTTTTTTTTTCTTTTTTCCACTAGCACACTATACAGAGAAGAAATAATTTATAACTTTTTCTGGATACTGATACTTGACATATAAGGTAGTAGCATGCATACATGGATTTGTATTTGATTGATGTTTCTTTTAGGATCAATTGTTACTTAGTTGGAAGGAATTGAGTTATAACTGAATAATAAATATCATCCAAATCTTCATTGTGAGATCGAGATCGAAAATTATATTTGACATTTAGATATATTGGACATTCCACATCGATTAGAAACGAGGTCTTTTAATAGTTTATAACTGAATGTAAATCTCACCTTACAAGCCGGTTTTGTAGGGTTGAATTATGTTTAAAGTTCACTTCTTGATATGGTATCAGAGTCTATACTAGCAAGTTTGTTGGACCTATCGGGTCACCCGCTATCGAGTCGCTATCGGACCACCCTTAAATATAATTTTTACGCTCGAGTTGAGAGGTGTCTCGGCGTGACGGGGTGTGTTGGAGATGTCATACCGACTAGAAGTGAGACCTTTCAATAGTTTGTAAGTGGGTGCAAACCTCATCTTACAAGCCAATTTTGTTGGGTTGAGTTAGGCTTAAAGTCCACTTCTTAAGAATATAACTCAATAATTATGTCGGTCCAAGGACCAAAGCATGAGTGAAAGTGTGATGGCCTCCATCAAAGTGTTAAGCATTTTGTAACATTCTAAAAAAGATTCTAACATCTAGTCTATCCAAATCAGCAGTTAAAACATAATGCATGATATAAATATATATATCAATATTCACTCACACTATACTTCAAAATATTTTCCTCTTCATAAGAAATTAAAACATAACTAATTACATTACACATACATACATATAAATAAAATAAGAGTTTTTCAAAAAACTTTTAAAATTGCAACTGACTCAATCAAGAGCATCTTCCACAATATCATCTAAAACAACATTACTTGCTCTCATGTATAAGACAATCATCATAGATAAAAACAAACACACAACACAAACAAGAAAGGGTAAGCTAGTAATTCAAAATATCTCAAATAATCACAGGTATACATCATTTAACACATAATAATCAATTGACAACATCTATCATCCAACCCAAGATGTCACATAATACAGATTAACTCAATTCTACTTTCGGAAGATTTGTGCATTGAATAGACTCTTCCGAGATTTGTACCTGTCATACTACTCCCAATTTATGTCTCATCTCATCACTGTTAATCTCATATGACAGGATTAATCCATATGACTGTCCTGGCCGACAGGATTAATCCATATGACTGTCCTGGCCAGTCCTCTTTCAAGGTGCAGTTTCAATCATATAAACTTTCTTCGACTCTCAACACATAATAGTATTCATCTATTTGATTTCCATTACTAGTAGAGTCAAGATATCAATCATTAACCATATCCTTAAACAATGTACATCATATTACTTATTCTCAACACAGATGTTTTCTTTCCTGAAAACACTATGTTTACACATCACATACAATTATATCATACATCATCAGTTTACATTCATCTATTCATTCACTTTCCATTTCAATTTCAATATCAACATCAATTACTATTACCACACTACATTCAAACATATTTTATTCAATAAATGATCTCAAATATTTAAAATCTATCAAAGTCTTATCACAAGTCATATTTAATCCATCAAACAACAATCAAAAGTTCTCACATGCTACTTTTTAACATCATTACTCAAATAAGGTCAATTAATCTCAAACTCATTCAGTGCTCAAAGACCAGTCAGAGCTACAAGAAAGACTCGAGCATTGATAATCACATGTTCAAGTCTTATATCCTAAAATTCTATTTGAAAGTAACTAACTAGTATAAAAACAAGTTATAAGTTTTCCTTATCTGAGATGATGATCTCCACAATAGTTCCTCTAATACCCGACAGATATACTAATCCAAAACTCTAGGGATTCAAAATAAGTGATCAGAATAAAACCAAATTTTAGTATAATCTTAACTAAGTTGAGAGAAATACTTTTCTCAACCATCCCTACTAAGATTGATGACAAAAATCTAAAGAAAAAACAGAGAATAAAAGATCTTTAGAGCAAATAGGAACTTACTATATTTAAGATTCTGATCGATTAAAAATGACCTATATCTCAATTACTACATCAGATTTTGAAACAGATGAAGTATAAAGTGAAAAATTCAAAAGGAAAACTTGGAAGAATAAGGAGAGAAGAGAAAAAGAAATAGAGGTGCAAAGGTAGTGTGTTTTGTTTTTAAAACTTACTGTGCGCCTTACAGATTCATAGTTATCATTTCATATAATACATTATCCATATCTCGTTTCAAATCTTTATCACTCAATATAAACTTCTTATTTAGTTTACTGTATCAATTACCAATTATCATAATATTTCAACTTTCTAAAAACTAACATACTTTTTCAAATATCACATTCTACCATGCCATCAGGATAATACCAGCCTCACAATCAATCGCATTAAATCAGTTCAATTAACAATCTAAAAGCCCACCAAACTCATACATCCAACCATACTACCAATGTCACAACACCATGTATACGTATGTCTATAGTTCCAATTCTTTTCAGCAGCCAGTATAAAAAGTACAAATCATAAACAATCAAGTTTTTAAAGATCCAAATAAGATCTTTCCAAAAGATTAATCAAATAATCAATTCCCAACCAATATTCAAACACAAACTACTTGCACAATTACAGCACATTTAGGTATCTAGCCTAGGATTTAAAAGTTGGCTTCCCTTATCTGTGTAGAGCTCAAAAGATTTCAAAACCTAAAAGCACGAGCACTCTAACCTGTATCACAGAACATCTAATTAACATCAGACTATACTACTAAGATCATGAATCAACAAAGAGTCATACTAATGTCTTAAATATTACATGCATGCTACTTTTCTATAGTGTCTAAGAACACTTGAAGATTGACTCAAAAGAAAATAAACAGGGAATGAACTTACTCACTTACTCTGCTCAAGATAGGACATTCTTGCTCTATTCTTGATGCCAGGAGTTCAGAAGTAAGCTTCAATCATCAACAGGAAGAGCCAGCTAGAGATTTAGAGAGAAAACAAAACAAAAATATGGAGGAGATACTAAGATATTTAGAGAGATGATTTTCAATTTATATAAACCTTTCACTAAAATAATAAAATATTTAGATACCATTCTAATTATACATATGATAATTTATAGGTTCTAACAATGGCTTTATCTTTTCTAAAAAAATAATATTAAATAGTAGTTGTGACATAAAAAAGAAATGACTACACAAATAATTACATTTAATATTTGGATATTTTTATTTTTATTTTAAATTTTTAAAATATAGTTAAAAGTAAAATAAAAATATTAAATGTATATCTATTTTATGTATTATTAATGATTTATTAATTTTAAAATATAACTAGAAACAAAAACATAAAATATATAAAAAAAACAAAATTTCTTCTATATATTATTATAGATTATAAACAGATCATTTTAACTTCATCTTAAATGTAAACAGTATTTTAGAAAACGCCCTGATTCCGAACGTAATTAATACCTAGTTTTAAACATCTATCAATTACACATGACATGGAAGAAGAAACAAAAACTTTAGATTGAAATATAAAACGTACAATAAAAGTATTTAAAAATTATTTCATCTAATAAAAACAATACTAAAACGTTCAAAATTAATTATTGAGAGCACAGAAAATTGCAGAAAACATTCCTGTCTTTAATATAATCACGAATATCAATAAAAAATTACTAATTTATTCTATTTAAATTTTATAACAATGTATTAATATATCAATTTTTCTTTATTATTAATAAATTTTAAAAATATATTTACATTAACAATATTTATCAAGAACTGATAAAGGAAAAATAACAAATTCTTACAAAAAAGATCACTACTTTGTTTTGAATTATATTACCTTTTACTAAATATAGGAGGGCTTATTAGAAGATAGTTGACATGTATATATCCATTCACCATTGTAAGAAAAAAGTGTGCATTGAAAAGTGTTATAGGTTGTGGAATTTGGTGTAGAATACAAGTTGACCTTTGTTTTTGTTAGTAAGGAGTGGATTGAAAGGATATTGTTATAATAAAGTGAAAGGAGAGGCATGCATTTAAGGTGGTGTCTGTGTGTTTGTTCTCTTATTATGTTTTGAATTTAATGGGAGAAATAGTACAATGCACATGGAAGCTTTAAAGAAGGTAGAAAAATAAGAGATGGTGATCATCATTTATCTAGCCAGCTTTGACAATAGCTGCCACTCACATGCTCTCAGCTTTCCACACATCTAACTTTATTTTTCCACTTCACTCCTTCCACAACCCTATTCACCCTAAATTCTAACCATTCCACCTTCATAACTTCATTTACCTATATTTTTTCATTCAATTTAGATGTGTGTTTAAGTTCAACATTAAGTAAAAATAAAAGAATTAAGTATGATATTAAAAAAAAAAACACCTACAAATTCATTTCATTAAGATTTTTAGGTTGAAAGAGGATGACTTTTGAACATTAAATGTATCATGTTGGAATGTTATTATTGTAAGACAAAGGGGATGGGTGGAGTTTGTGTTGGAACATTCTTATTTAAATTTGATTGGTTTGTGTATTCCAAAAGCTTTTTATTAGTCTAAAAGATTACTTTAAGTGCATTTTTGGTCTTTTTATATTTTTAAGCATTAAGATACTATTATGTAGTACTTTAGTTTGATTGAACATTTTATCATCAAGCATTTTAGTATTTTTTTTTATTTTTTAATCTTTCAAAGCATTTATTTTGGTTATGTTTGGGTAGAATCTGTTTAGACAAAATACCCTAATTTTTAGAAAACTTTAAAAACGACAAAAAAAATTTAAAAGTAAAAACACATTTACCTCAAATTTAAGAATAGACAGTATTTCAATTTTAAAGAATTAGTTCGGTTGATTAAACCTAATGCGTGATTTGTTATAATCTGTTTCACATGTCTTTCATTTCTACTAATAAAAGAAAAAGAAGTGCATATTTTTTTTAAGGAAGGAAAATAAAAAACCAAAAATAACTTATATAGATTAAAAAAAGTTATATAATTTCTTTTTATAGATGAACACACATGAATTAATTTTTCAAATACTTTATGAAAAAGGTTATTCAAAGAAGATTTAAAGTAAAAAAAAGGTGTTAAACCAAAACAATATCAGGTTGAAAAAATAAATAAAAAAGGAATTTTTATAAGAAAAAGTAACTTAAATATGTCCTACCTGATACCGACAATTTATTTACAGATAGGACAGATTTAGGAAAGAATATGTGTGGGTCCAATCTCGTCCTTCTACACTTTTTTTCCATACATATCTCTATATTAAAATCTAGTTTCTAATAACAAATATTTTTTTTTTTAATTTTCTTCTGTTATTATTACTTTAGTTCAATCACTTATTATCACTAGTAAAATTTAAAACTAACAAGTTGTTTACAAAACTAATTATTAAAAAAATGATTTTTCGAAGGTGTAATTATGCTCTAAGTTTGATTAGTCTTGATTCAGTTTATTTAATTTCGTGTAGTTTAATTGGTTTTTTTTAATTAAATGGGTTCAATTTGGTTATCAATTTAATTAGGTTTGACTAAATTTGGTTAGATTTAATTTGATTTGATTTGGTGGCAAATACTTTAGGTAATTTAATTTGCAGGATAATCTGGGCAGGCTCTATTTGATTTTAAAATTTTAGTTTTATTGGATTTTGTTATTTTGAAGTTGGATGGGGTATTTTGGTTTTATTTGAATAATTTTTTTTGTCAGTTCTCATTTTAATAAACTGAAATAATTTTTTATTTGTCTCTTTCAAAATACATATAAAAAATATTTTTTAAATACTTTGTCTTTTTCTTTTTTACTTTGAGCATCTTCGGCAACTAATGCTTAAGAGTTGCCTTAATTATTTTTTATTTACTTGAAACAATTATTCTTAAAGTATTTTATACTTGGAGTTGTCTAACTTTTTTAGTTGCTTCTGGAAGTAACTCTTGCAGAGAATAAAAATAATATTGTATCTAAATCTATAAAATGTAAATTAAAAAATATATATAAATTTCATTATTATACTTAAAAAGCAAGCAGATATTGTATATATAAATATAAAAGTTTATTACAGATCAAAAGATCAAAACAAACATATTTATAATTTGCAATGTTTGATTTAACGGAATTTTGTTCAGAAATAAAACGGAAGTAAACCGTTTTACTGTAAATAAAAGGAAATTGATTGCTGGAAATACCTATTATACATACATATATATATATATAGGTTTAATTAATAATTTGGCAGTTGTTAATCCATTTCTCGTTAATAGATTTTCGTGCAGGTTTTTTAATATATTTTAATTTAACTAATAGTTCTTACACAAGTTATCGGAACTCAAAGAATTCTCGATCACTTAGCTAGGATGATTTAGGTCTTCGATATTTATTTTTTCGCTATCCTCCTTATTCTCACACTAGTCTGTGTAGTATTCGTGGAATGAGGATACCTGCCAATGACACTCTGATGCTCAAGTCAATATTTGGTTATCAGAGTAAATGACAATAGGATTAATCATACGTACCTTTGACTTTGACTTCATTTATTTATAATAATCAAGATTGACACAAGCTTATCCCTACTAGTCCAAATATCATGTTGTAGCTTTTGTAGATTGTTAGCTTCGATGGTTGTTTTAGTTTGAGATATTAATGGTTTAGGATGACAAGAAGTTGTCTTGGATCGTGTAGTACAAATAATAATAATAATTTAGAAATATTTAAGATTATTTAATAAAAGTTTCACATAAAAGATCAAAATAGTAAATTTTATAATTAATTACTATTAACTTAATTTAAAATTTTTAGTGTTATTAAAAATATTACAATGTATAACTGTCATAATTAATAAGAATGAATTGTTTGATTTTATACTAATTATAAAAAAAAAAGTATTAGTGTAATCATTTATGTCAACTATTAAAATTTTTAATAATAAATCTAATTTTTTAATTTACAATTAATTTTAATTTTAAGTTAGATTCACATATATTTAAATAAATAAAATAAATGATAATATTAAAAATTTTATGCATAAGAAATAATTAATAAAAAATACTTTTATATTTTCTTTTGGGTCTTTTAAATAATTAATTAAATTAAAATTGATTTAAATAAAAATAAAAAGATTTATATAAACTAATATTAAATGGTGTTGTTGAATTTAACTTTTAATATAAATTTTTATTGTTAATATAAATAGTTAACAATACATTGGTAAGGCAAAATTTTTAAAAATGATTCTTATAAAAATCATGTTATAAATTTGGTTATAAAAGTTTTAAATTATTAATAATGAACCTAGGGGTATAATTAAAATTAAAATTTTAAAAAATAAAAAATATTTATAATTATCATCTAATATTTGTTTAATATAGTATTTCTTTTATATATTTACTTAAGCATAATAATAAACTTACGTCAAAATACTTAAAAAATACTTATTTAATTGTTTTATTAATTTAAGAAAATCTATTTTTTTTAATTTGTTTTAGGTCCCCTAAAGCCTTCAGCAGCCACTGATTTGAATTAAATCTCATACAACATGATACTATATAATATACACATATCATTTGAATCACATCACAAATTACAATAAGAAGATTGTTATCAAGATGTGAAAAGTCTGAACAACCAGTGTAATTTGTCATTTAATGTTTTTTAGAAGATTTGTATTAAGCATGTTCTACCAGAAATTAACACCTAACTTATGAAAACTATATTAAAAATTCATTCTCATACTCCTGCATGATAATAGTTCTTGCACCTACTTTAAAACAATCAAATGTACAAACTTCCTTTAAGTTCTCACCACCTAATGTTTTAACTTACATGATCAAATTATTAATGAAGTATAATATATCTCCTTTTTGTAATGAGTTTCATGAATAATTGGGCCTCAATGTCATCTTAGGTATCCCAGGGACCTAGTCAAATAAAAACTTCTATGAGCAATAATTAATGGGTACACTACAAATTCTCTTGGAGCTTCCAATGATCAATAGAAAAATATTCTCTTCACGAACAAGGTGGATAACGACACAAGAAGATCTTAATAGCTAAACAATAGAAAAAACCAAATACATGTGATAACTAGTATAAAACATATTCTTCAAGTTAACTTCTCCGTACAGATATGACACACTGGTTACTATTTTCTTCTTCTTCATTTTTCCTTTCTTGGTCATTTTTTTTCTTTTCTCAAGAATATATAGTTTCTATCTTTCTATTTTCCCATAAAAAAATTGATACATTCTTTAAATTGCATGATGGGTTGTTAGTCCATAAAGAAACCAAACATCTCTCTTTCTTTTTTCTTAATTAAGTCAATATGAGTTCAATAAATTGGTGACCCACCAACACATTGTTTCAATTATGTCCCCATAGAAAAATTCTGATGCAAAAGGATGCATTCTTTAAGTTGCATAATGGGTTGTTAACCCATAAAGAAACAAAACATCTCTCTTTATTTTGCTTAAGTCAACATGAGCCCAATAAATTGGTGATTCAACTGGATATGTACACACATATATACCAGACTAATGATTCATCTGATCAATCTCATCAATATATTGTCAACATATATATCATACTCCCACAATATATTTCAACATATATATAATTAACAACATACAACAAGCATAGTTGTTATTAGAGCCAAGCGTCGTCGTTTGATCAAGTTTCTATCGCTTACTTCCTTACTTGAATGGTTTTGCACCTCTTGAGCAAGACAACCTCATAGAGCATAATTGATTGTCACTTGCTCAAACACCCTTTTCGCTTGAATGTCCATTGCTTAGTGTTGTCACAATGTTTAAGCATTCTAATAACTTGAATGTTCTTCCAACGCTTGAAAGTTATCACAACGCTCAAATGATATACTTGTTGGGTCTCTTCCAACAAGTTCCAAAACATAATACATTATTTTTTTACCTTTTAAGCAGTCATGTTATCGCTTGAGCATCCCAATGTACTTTAATGGCCTCATCTATTCTAGAGTCCACACATCAATACCAGTTAGCTTAAGTACAAATAATTATTGTATTGAATCTTGAATTGTTTGGTTAAACAATATGGAAAAATTATTTATCTTTTGTACATATATTTTTGTTCTAACTACTAAGGTTTTTTTATCACTCTTAGCTAGTTTAAATATGAGTCATTATATCCTTTCATCAATTTCTTATTTATAATTTTCCTTTCAACCATATTCAGGGTCAGAATTTTAACCAACATCCTGAGATCATATATTAACTGATAGTTATTTCTAGAGAATGTAACTTGGTCAAATATTCAAGTGTTAGTTGTTTAGATGAGATGGATTTCGGGTACAAATGATTATTTTATTAATTGTACTTTGGGGGTTGGTTGTTCGTAGTTTGAAACCATAAGGTCCACCTGCTTATATAACAATGCTAGTGTTAACCATTGAGCCCAAAGGGCACATTCCACTATTGGATAATAAAATTGTTATTTATACGCTTCATTTTACTATACGCACCCCCTCCAAGCCTAGGAGGGGAAACTCTTAATCTACATTTATATATTTCATGAACTTTTGGTTGATTGCACTTTTGTGTTAATCTTTGGGTGTATATTTGATTGTGATTGATTTCATGTCACTATTTTCATTACATGACACCTGAAAATAAATGCAAAATGTTGGTGACTTTTTGCGACGAAATATAAGAAAATATTGATTAAAATGTATATATTATCAACTAAAAATAATAACCTTCCTTAGTGGGATATAGTCATATTTTCTAAAAAATGAGATAGTACTATTGTGTAATTTTGTTCATTACATAAAAAGCCAAGTACAAATATAAAAGCTATAATATAAATTTATAATGAATTTTATTTTTACTAATGTTATTAATATATGTAATGTCTTAAGCTAGAAATGTCAAATAAATTCATATTAGAGTATTGTTTAAATTTGTCTTGGTGGTGTTAATGAATATTTAGGTTTGGGTATGAGTAATATCTGACCTTTTAAATTTGATATGGGAAACATGATCGATGATGAATATATTTTTAAAATTACTAAGACACCATTAATCTATTTGATATTTTATTTGAAAATTTATGAAATTATAATTTTTTCATAGTTATTTAGTATTGGAGAGAAGAAAATATTTGTTCTTTTGACATTGAATTATTAATTTTTTTTAATCAATGGTGAAGAATTTCATAAATAGAGGTAATAAGGTTACTCCAACCTATATACAAAAATGCACATACACACACAAAAACGCACACACATAGAAGGTAGTAAACCTTTAGTCCCAAAAAATATTCACCCTACCAACAGAAGCAAACAAGACCCCATTCACAATAACCAAGACCTCATGTAGGTCATCATACATCCAAAAAATATAATTAATTTCTCATCAATCCTCCATCACAACATCACCACAACCCAACAATTACAAGACAAATACATTGTTTTTCAAAAAAACTGAGCCAAGCAAAAGAAGAATAACATTCATAAACAGAATCTGATCGATCCTTCTTCAATCCCCAACTATACTTTTATGGTTTGCATCATAACTCAGCACCACTGCATCGACAAGGCATCATAACTTCTTGAAAAAATAAGAGTCAAATTATGACATCCATAGTAATAAAAGACAATAGTTACACCACTTAAGCCCACTCCTCTGTCACCTGCTCTATTAACAGTTCAACACTTTTATACATTCCAAAGGTGCAATAACCCAGTTAGAATAAGAAAAAGGGGAATTCTTAAATTTAGCTCTTATAACAGTCCATGTTTTAGCTTGATTTGTAAAGAAAATATTTACAATATCACAGACCTTGTTCTTGAAAACAATATCATTTTTTAGCTTCCAAATAGACGACACTATTTCTAACCATAACATTCTCCACACACTAGTCCCAGTCTTACCTATCCTAATAGCACAAAACCCCAGAAAGTGCTCTTTGGTCGAACAATGGTGCACAAATTGCACCCCTAGCTACTATCTACACCTATTCCATAAACTCCTAGACACTTCACAAGTAAAAAATAAATGGCATAAATATTCTTCACCTAAATTGCACAACACACACAAGGTACTTCCAATTGGGATTCCTATCTTAAAAAGTTTATTTCAAGTGGGCAACCTGTTTAACACAAGTCTTTGTGCACAAATCTGGACAGCTGGTGTAACTTTTGCTTTCCATAAAATCTGGAACACTTCCTCCTCATCACCAGCCCCCTCTCCCAAGATCTTGCAGTATGCATCACTCACACTATATTCGGTACCTCTCTTACCTTCCCATTCCCCTTGATCTTCCAACTGATTTCTTGGACCTCGTGTTGTATTGTAAGCATTAACGCCTCTACACTCATCTTTTTCCATTCAAACCAGGATCTTCTCCATCTTAATTCCATTCCCATAAATTATCTTGCCACTTACCCATATCTTTAATTGTAAGATCCTGTTGCAAAGAATTTGGGTATAATTTAGGATATTCTTCTCTTAAAGGCCCTTTACCATCAATCTACCCAAAACATAACTCTATTTCTTCCTCTTCTCAGTTTTTAATTCAAGTGTTCATTGAACCACTTTCCTTTGGTACTATTACCACATAATTTTTTCAAATTTGTCCACCATGTGGATTCTTTCATATTTGATTTATCTTGATCAATGCTTCTCATGATCCATATTTGGATTCTATAATTTCCCTCCACAACCCCTTTTCCTCTATACCTAACCTCCATTTCCACTTCCCAAGTAAGGTCTTGTTGAAAACCAAAATATCTTTAACCCCTAGATCCCCACTGCACTTACTTTAACCAATCCTTGGAAATATCATGTTATCTAATAGGACCTTCACTTTATTTCCTTCAAAGAACCTATTCCTAAGCTTAGATCTTATTACCTCTTTAGCCATATTAGGGTCTTCACACCATCCATTATCATTTTGTATCCCTCTAATACTATTTTTAACCCTCTAATACTATGAATTCTAAATTTTGTATTGTAACTAAAATTGATGTCTAAATAGCTTTTTTCTTATAGTGTTGTTGGATCAATATTTCTCAAAAGTAGAATAGGTACACAACTTTTAACTTAATTGTATGATTCGGTATTCTAAAACATTTAATATTGTTTAAGAATTCATATGTAAACTATTTACTTTGAATCTTGTGATCTTCATTAGATTGATAAGAAGTACCCGAGTTGAGATATGTTTTTTCTCCACTATCTATCAAAGATAAGATAAAATCATGAAGTTCCTTTATAATTTCAGTTGTAAGATAAAATATTTTTCTTTCATCAATATATATATATATATATATATATATATATATATATATATATATATATATATATATATATATATATATGACTGATTTCAAATTCTTCTTAAATGTTGAAATGTGAAAAAATAAAAATTATATTAAAAAATCTAGATACTAAGTTAGTTAATGATAAAATTATAGTATAATAATTTTTCTATATTAATTATGACTTGAACAAATGTTAGCTAATATCGTTATAACATTACTTTAATTCATAACCGGTATAAAAAGGTTTCAACTAATATACATTTTTATTATCCTTTCAAATTATATTATATTGTTTATGGTTATAATTGATATTTGAATGCCTTACTTTTTAGGTTAGATTTTAATTCATATACAAAATATTTTACTTTTTACGTCAATAATATATATCTAGTCTTCAAATAATATATAATATTAAAAATAATTAATGTAAAAAAGATAGTTTTTCATAATGCTATAATAATCCTAGTCAGATAGTTACCTTAATTTTTCTAGAAAACATATCAATAATTACTTCCACTTATAATAAACAACTTAAAGGTGCCCATTAATTTATCTAAAACATAATTCTATTTTTTCTTCTTAGTTTCTAATTTAGGTGTTCATTAAACCACTTTTCTTTAGTACTATTACCACATAATTTTTTCAAATTTGTCCACTACGTGAATTATTTTATATTTGATTTATCTTGATCAATGCTTCTCCATAATTCATATTTGAATTTTATAATTTACCTCCATAACTTCTTTTCTATAATAATCTTAGTCGGATAGTTAGTTACCTTAATTTTTGTAAAAAACATATCAACAATTACTTCCACTTATAATGAACAACTTAACATGAAAGTAATTTATGAAAAACTAACCGAGAATGCTAGAGCATGAGAAATATAACATGTCTTCGAGGATTATGATGTATGTTAAAAGTCATTTTTTTATTTATTATTTTGATAACCAAATGCGATAACAAAATCAAGGGAACAAACAATTACAGGGGTAAAAAGCAAAAGAAGTAGAAAAAGAGGTAAAAGCCATGGTTTCCTTACCAAACACAAAGCCTTATTTCCTGCTAGCTAATAATCTCTGGATTTCACTAAAGTTGCACTTAATCTTTACTTTAGTTAAAAAAGAAGCTATGTTCTTCTTGCGCCTGCTGAAAAAGGGCAAATAGAAATAGGTAAAACTAAATCATACAAATATATAGATAGCGTGTGAGCTTTGCAAGGTTTACTTTGACCACAACCCACAAGGTGAACTCAATCATTGCCTCACACATGCAAGGAATGTTGCACGTAGTTTAACATTTATATACTACATTTTTATAATAATATTCTTTTTTATCTCTCTTTATTCTATTTTAAAACAATAACTATATACTAAATATTCATATATATTAGCAATATCATTATTTTGATTGTCTATCTCTTTATGTCTCTCTTGATTGAGAGAAAGAAAATGCACTAGACTTATAATCTCTCATAGGATAATAATATTCTATACCTTTCTTTTTCCTTCAAACCATTTACCATAGGACAAAGTGCTTTTCGGACAGCACTTTCATATGCATAGAGGAAACAAATAAAAAACAAGACATGCTTTTCTCTCTCTTCAACATGCTTCCATCTGTTTTTGAGTTGTAATTTACTGTTATTACGTTGAATTTAAGGATTACGTGAAGTTAACCAACTCTTGTGCATTTCCATCTATATACAAAATTTATATTCACTTTGAAATAACATAAAATATATCATCTCATGCATTGTTTTTACATGAACATCTTTGGGTTTTTAATTGCGTTCTTGATTCTGTGTTCTGAACAAAGGAAGATTCTTTCTGATGATTGAATTGCAAACTTACAAGAAACAAAAGAAGCATTCCAATGGGGTGAAAAAAGAGAGCATAGAAGTGTGAGGAAGCAAAAGAGAAAAAGGAAGAGAAGGAAGAAGAGAATAAATGTGAAGTGAGTTCCGACCCTAAGAATATTTCCCATGTGTAGAAGTATTTTGCACTTGTTACGCCTTGATTGCTCATTATATGTTTCCATGTTATGATGATCTGTAAAGTGATTAATTAATTAATTAATATTATTATCAATTTTTGTACTACCCCAAGTCTTCACTTATGGACAAATTAACTTGTAAGCGATATAATTGACCTTTAATATCACAGAATTAGTTTCTATGAAACGCATCACTTTATTATTAATTGGCTATGAAAAAAAAGACAATAATAATAGATTGATGTTAACATTTAAGTATCATATATAATAAAAAGTGTGCTTGCTATAATGTTGTACCCTATGGAATATGTCTAGATTCAGATACTCTTGTTATGTTAATTACTATATAGAGAAAGAGCTTATTTGTTCATCATGTTAGAGTAAATAGTGTTGTACTTAGTAAATAATAAAAAAATCAACTTTATTATCTGTGGATGTGCTTTCATGTTTACCAAGATGGGTTAATAAGAGGTAATTTTAAAGATTTAAAAAGGCTTTAATGTCGAATGAATAGTTAACATTTATCTGTAAACATATATAATTTTTAGTTTAGATGTAACAAACTATATATATATATATATATATATATATATATATATATATATATATATATATATATATATATATATATATATAT
>Ga0209489_105173_pt1 | contig 23066 bp, 19 predicted proteins | sample SiratrowhiteBW_FD_187527 | JGI IMG/M metagenome (GOLD analysis project Ga0209489, IMG submission 187527) | Root nodule microbial communities of legume samples collected from California, USA - Siratro white BW (SPAdes) (version 2) | ecosystem: Host-associated > Plants > Roots > Nodule | place...
TAACACCTTCCCCACACGTAACCGACTCCCGAACTCTAAATCCGGTTTGCAAACTTGCCTTATCTTGTTTTTGGTTTTCCATAATTTTTCCTAATAAACTATGGTGGCGACTCCTCTGTTTTGAAAATGAAAATTATTTTTTGTTCGCCGTCCCCGTCGTGACCCTGGTTGCGACAGTATTTGATGATAATAACAACAAAAACTATAGATAATTGGAGTAGCTGAATAATATTCTGAGTGTATTTGAGTCTATAATTGAAAATAACAGGGGAACAAAGATGAACAGTTTTGAACAAAAGCAGTAACAGAATTTTCTCCTTGGTTTCGAGAGGCCAGACTCTCCCTATTCACTCCACTATCAAATTCTCTTTCCCTTCCTCTCTTTCCAACCCTTTATTTATAAGTATAACCCCACTTTACCTCTACTAACTCCCGAATAATGGCTTTTATTATATTTTTTTCATATTCCTCCTTTACACTTGGTTATGTAACATAATCAAGCCTTAGAATTGATTTCTTCAGTTGTATGGAGTCCAACACGTTCTTCTTCAATAAATGGTCATTTTTATTATGTCATTTTTATTAATCACTTTTCAAAATATGTGTCGCTTTATCCGATTAAACATAACCCTGATGTTTCTCATATTTTTCCAATTTTTAAATATCTTGTTGAAAATCAATTAAATACAAAAAAATTAAAACTTTTTACTCAAACAATGGTGGTGAATATATTAAATTTAGGTCTTTCTTTCAAAGTCATAGAATAACACACTTAACAACTCTCCTTTACACCCCAGAACACAATGAGTTTTCTAAAAGAAAACACCGTCATTTGGTTGAAACTGCTCGTTGTCTTCTTCACCATGCTTCCTTACCCATCTCATTTTAGTCTTATGCTCTTGAAACTGCAACCACTAGTACAAAAAGCACATTCTACAACAGGATATGATTGTAAAATAAGGTTCAGACCGAGTTCAAGAGGGGGTGAATTGAACTTTCAAAATCTTTTCACAAATATGAATTGTTCTTGAAATAGAGAATGAAAATTCTTAATTCAATCAATCAACTCGTATAATTCTGGACTGTCCAGTAAACAATCAATTATGCACAACGAAAATTGTTAGAGATAAACCTAGAAAACAATTTTCAGTATAGAGATGTGTTAATCCAGAATCAAGATGATTAACCACGGTCCAGTAGATTAGAAATAACCCAGAAGCACAGTTGATTCAGATATATTTAAACAGATTCAGAACGCAAACATATACCCAAAAATTCTTAGTTAATATCAAGATCTAGTGATTAGTTTATTAGGCGAATGCAAGCAGATAATAAAATGATCAAGAAGAGGGAAGAGGAAATCAAGAACACAAAGATTTATCCTGGTTCACCCTTCCTCAAGGGCTACATCCAGTCCTTTGCAAACTAGCAAAGATTTCCAATAAAAAGATCACAAGATCAGTTTACAACCCTTGCTCCCAGCAAGTTATCACTGCTTCCCACAGTACACACTGCTTCCCGCAGCACTCACACCTCATTGAACCCCTCAGCTAGTGTGAAACTAGTGCAGAAACCCACTACACCAAAACACTTGCAACCCGCAAGCAAATACTGCTCCCCGCAGCACTCACAATCTACTGAAGCCCTCAGCAGATGTGAGACCAATACCAACTCAATTACAAACCCAGTAATTGAAAACATTATACAGATTACAGTAACAGCAAGATCAACAATTGATCACACAGTACTTCTACACAAAACAGATTACAAAGATTGAAGATCAGGTGTAGAAGACTTAGCTTTGGTCCAGAAACAAAGTCACAAGAACCTCACTCAAGGATGCTTAAAGATTCACGTTCTTGGAGGTTTCTTGTTTTGAAAAGCTTTGTGAAAGATGATCGCACAAATAGGGCGCTATTTCTCACTTCAGAATCTCTCAAGGAATGTTTTTCGAAAATCTTAGTTCTTTGAAAATGATAGTGCCAATTCCTTTATATAGCCAAATCAGTTTTAAAACAACTTAGCTGTCACAGTTTCAATTAATTGAAAAAAACCATTCAATCGATTGAATTGACCGTTAGTTGAATCAATCAAAGATTCCAGTAGTAACAGAAATAACTCTCACATTCAATCGATTGTTTTAAAAATCCAATTGATTGAAAAATCTTTTTCAGCAAAAGTCAGTTTAGGCTATTTTTCATAAAACCAGTTTTAATAAAAATATTTGTGAATCTCTTAACACCCCAGGAATGATGAACCATGTCACTAATAATTAAGGACTAAGCCAACACCAACACACAAACCCAACTAAGGACCAAGACCGAATCACCCAACCATCTTCATGTTGGCTCAAAGTCATTCACTTGAACAATTCTGGTCCAGGTTGGTTCCAACAGATTCTTCTTGAGGCAGTCTTCATCAACTCACGTGCTAGGCATTGATCTAACATAGTCTAGATCCAATCCATCAGAACTTCAACAAGCTATGGTCTTTATTGACTTTATCAAATCACATACTTAGCATTGGTGCTAACAATGATGTCGATTTAAAAGGAACCGATGTAAACAAAAATACGGTGGCATTTTTGTAAATATTTGAAGAGATATTACGTCGGTTCCACAAATAACCAACGTATAAAAAGACTTAAAAAATAAAAATTCAAAATTTGAAAAATTTGAAATGCGGTAGAGATATTACGTCGGTAGAGATCTTATGCTTCACTGAGCCATACTGCTTTGTCTTCTCCCTTCACTCTTCACTCTTCACGTTTCATTGTTTTGTTCACTCTTCAATCCTTAAGTTCACGTTTTTGGTGTTATTGGTTCACGTTTTTTATTCGCGTTTTGGGTGCCAATGGTTGACGTTTTCGATTCACGTTTAAGTGTCATTGGTTCATGTTTTCGGTTCGCATTTGGGTGCCATTGGTTCACTCTCACAGGTACATCGTGGTTCTCCCCCGTTTTCTTTTGCTCTCATTGTCTTTGTAGTTTCATTCATTGGTTTTGGTAGATTTCATTTGGGTCCATTTGCATTCATTGGTTCTCTCACCGTCTACAAGAGGTATGCTTTCTTATCTTTGAAATGTTGTATTATTTGTATGTTTATATTGCTTTCTATATGCTTGTATCAGAGATTTTGGGTTCCAAAAATTTTATGACGAAAATACTTAAACTGACCCTTTTGATAGAAAGCTCGAATTGAGACACTCCAAAAATGAAAGTTGTTCGAAATGACGTAACGAAGCTTGTGGGCAATCCCCCTTAAGGGATTCAAAGAATTCTGGAAAATTTTGGAATTTTTTTTAAAAAAAATTGAGATTTTATGTCGGTTGTAAGCTACAAACGATGTAATAGAGGACGTTTTACATCGGTTGTAATACAACTGACGTAAAAAGTCTTTAATTACGTCGATTCCAGCTCCAACCGAGGTAGTATCCACCTCTTATGCTGTAATTCAGTTATTTTAGTTGGTTATATGACGTTGGTTTCTATTTTCAACCGACGTAGTGACGTACATATTACGTCAGTTTCATAATTGATGTTATATGCCTAAGACTTTCTATATCGTCCAGAACTGACGTAGAATGCCATTTTTCTACTAGTGAACCTATCTTATAAATAACTTGCCCACACCTGGTTTAAACATGAAGTCACCTCTCGAGTCTTTATTTTATTCCTCACCAAATTACTCTAAGATACGTAGCTTCAGATGTCTCTGTTTTCCTTAGCTGACCCGTACATTCATAACAAATTTCTCCCAAAATCCCAACCATGCGTCTTCTTATATTACAATTCATCTCAAAGTGCTTATTTGTGTTACAATTTTAAAACTAAAAAACTATATACCTCAAGACACATGCACTTGGTAGAAATTGTTTTTCGTTATTCTTCTGCACTTACAACCATGTCTTTTCTCTCTTCAACAATAATCCCTACATGCTCACAACCATCTGACCCCACACCCTCAAACCACATACAAATCATCCCAACACCTATATCTCAAAATTCAAATTCCATCTCCATTATCTCCTCTTTACCTACTACATCTCAAAACTTATCTTCACATATATCCATGCCAATGTCACCGCCTACCTCATCTCCTCATGTATTACCAAATTCCACCGAATTCTCTACTCCATCCAATCATGATATCTTGTATACTTTGGGTTCATCTCCTTCCACGCATGTAGACTCATCATCATGTTAGCCTGGACCAAAACAACCATCCCACCCAATGGTCACAAGATCTAAACATGACATTTTTAAACCCAAACAACTTCACCTAGCCATCAAATTTCCTCTATCCTACCAAATTGAACCTTGTCTTTCCCATGCTTTGAAACATTTTTAGTAGAGGCAAGCAATGTCAAAAGAATTCGATGCATTACTTGCAAATAGTACATGGTTCCTTGTCCCTAAGCAACCATAGTTCAACATTATTGGTAATAAGTGGGTTTTTCGACTAAAGCGGGATCTTGATGTCTCTAACTCGATATAAAACTCATCTTGTTGCCAAAGGGTTTCATCAACGTCTTGGTATTGACTGTATTGAAACTTATAGTCCAGTCATTAAGCCTCATACTATCAAGCTGGTTCTCTACATTGCTCTCTCTATATTTCTCTCTCTATATATTTCTCTATATAGAGAACAAGTTTTTTTTAGAAAAAAAAATAAAGCAATTGAAATCATGTAACCTCACCATGACTTTAATTAAGGTAAGGTTATGTGGCTCCCTCACAAATTTAGTGCCAAAAAAATTATACAGAAGTCTTTGATGTAGAACACAATTTCAATGTAAAATATTTTATAATGAAGTCATTTTCTACATGCATGACTCTTATATTTCTTTTACACTAAATTCAAGCTCTACATGCACAACTTCTCTCATATCAACAAAAATGCACACACTACTCTTTTCACTTCACACACACATTCACAACAAATATGTATGTGTGATTATATTCGTTATAAGATATTGAGAAAACTCGTTTTATGTTTCATATGACAAAACCTAAATATAGTTATCCTCTATGCTCACAATAAAGATATTTATAGTTCTGCTATACACTTATTTTACGGTGCCTACCCACAATACACCACCCTTTGTTGATTATGCTTAACAAAGGGGGAGAGCTTAGAGGAAAATAGTCTTACGAAGAGAAGACATATTGATATAAAGTCTTAATAAAAAAACTTACCAATTATTTTAGCCTGATTGGACCTGTTTTGGCCTTCAACCGGTCTTTTAGGGCCAAGAGTATCTTTGAAGAAATCAACTATAGAGGACACAGGGTGCAAAGTAGAAAACCTATAATTCCCAAATCACATCAACTATAGTCATGGCCAGGAGAACCTATAAAGACTTGACTTCAACTGACTTCAATGCAAATAAGTCTTATCATCATGAGCTAGACTTTAGCTTATACATTTGTATAAAGTAGTATAGGATATTTTGGGTCACGTATTGAGCTAAGTAGCTTAGAATGTATAATAGGGTTTTGGGCCTTGTATTTGTGCCAGGAGTATATTAGTGTTAGATTAAGGTTGTGTAGCCTATCTAGGGATATAATTAGGCTTCCTTAAGCCCAGTGTAAACCCTTGGACATCCAAAGGAGTGCAAGACACATAGCAAGGAGCATGCAAGGCGCGAGCACACATGGAAGGCTTGAGTGGTCATGTGTCACGATCTCATCTAAGAGGGTTTATGAGTTAGGTTTTTTGAATTGTTTTGGATTCAAATTTCCCATTTAGTTTTGCTTCTTTAGGAAGTCAAATTCTTGTATAAATATGGGTGTTTGGTTCATGAAATTCTCCACTTGGAATGAGTAATGGAATATTGTCATCTTAGTCCTTCTACTTATTTTTGAGTTATCTCTAAGTTAGTCTTCTTTCTAGACATCTCCTAGTTGAGTTGAGCTAACCTCTTACTGAACCTTTTCCTCCCTTCCACTTCAAAGTCAAGCTGTTTATTCTTTCTTACATTCTTCCACCAACCTCATTCATCTTCCATTGATAAAGAAATTCTAAAAAGTTTCTTTAACTTAGAGTTAAAAATTCACTAATAAAATAAATTTTATAAGGTAAATTTTATGTTGTAATCGCATTATTTTTAGTGAATTTCTTGTGTGTGAACTAAATTTCAGTTAAATCACATAAATTTCTCTATATAATTCTTCGTTCACCTCTGTTTTCCTCTTTTTATCTTTCTTACGAATTTCTCAATTATCATAAACCATTTATATATAGTATTAAACGGTCCAATAATTTTCCATTTATTTCCTTACACACATAAACTAAAAGTCATCTACCTTTAAATTCTATAGTAGAATTTAATCGGGATCACATATAAGTGGGATTGTAATAAAGTTTTGTAAAAGAAATAATATCAGTTTTTTATAATTTTATATTAGAAATGATACAAAATTTCTTATCAGTGTCGTCATTACTCATCGAAACAATATTAATCTATAAAAAATAGTTCATCAATTATTATACCAACAAATTATTATCAATGCCAAACAAATAGCCTTTAACTTAAAAATTGTAAATGCTAGGTTGGGTACATGACAAAATGACGGTGTTTCTCTTTTTTCTCAATAAATAAAAGTCTATCTCTTTTTGTTGAGGATAAAACACAATACTCTACTGCCAGAACAAGAGGAGCAACACCAAAAATACAATGGCTTCAGTAATAGCAATAATAATAATAATAATAACAGGAAATTAGAGGAACAACACACAACAAGATTTTTTACGTAGAAAACCTCCTCAATGTGAGAAGTAAAAACCACGGGCACAAGCTAGTCGATCAAACTCCACTAAGATCAAATAAGAATACAAGAGAGTCTCAATATAGCATATATCAATGCTTATACCCAACCAATATGTTGAAGCAACAAACTTCCAAAGTAGAGAACAAGTAAAAACCCACACTTCCCGCAATACTCCGAAAATTATATCTCCCATAATAAACGTCGAATCAACGATCCCAACGGTCAAACTGAAGAACACTGAATTTCGAAGCTTTTGTCAAAATATCACCTCGATCCAACAATTGATGAGGTAGAAATCATGATTTCACAGAAGCAGGTTACACAACTCTTAAAAAGGAGTTTTCACTCTCTCTCTCTCTCTCTCTCTCTCTCACTCTTTGGTTGCAGATGTGTGTAGATGACCACTCTCTCTCTCTCTCTTCTTTCTTAAACCCTACTTCCTAAGTAAGGAGTAAAGTGGGCTCTCCTAACTTTTGGGCCTTTCTCCACATAGGAAGGGAGCCCAAACCCAATAAATCTCCACCTCATGACTATATGGAGGTGATCCCCAAACCGGCGATCAAGCAACATATTTCAAACTTCCATCTTGATAAAGATTTGGTCATCCTATCAAAACCATTCTCATCAACATGGACTTTTTCAAGTTCTAACAACTTATCATTCAAAACATCACGTATCCAATGATACCTCACATCAATGTGTTTGGATTTTAAATGAAAAGTTGAGTTTTTACCAAGATGAATAGCACTTTGACTATCACAAAGGAGCACATACCTCTCTTGACTAAAGCCAAGTTCTTGCAAGAATTTCTTCACCCATAGCATCTCCTTGCATGCTTCAGTAATAACAATGAACTCAGCCTCTGTAATGGATAAAGCAACACATTTTTGCAATTTAGATTGCCATGCAATAGCTCTACCTCCAAATGTGATCAAATAGCCTGAAGTAGATCTTCTAGAGTCAATATCTCTTACCATGTCAAAGTCTATGTAGCCAACTAGAACAGGTTTCCCACTTCCAAAACATAGCTTCAAACTTGAAGTACTACAAAGATATCTCATAATCCACTTCACCGCATTCCAATGTTCTCTTCTCGGATTTGAAAGAAACCGGCTAACACTACCAACAGCATGACCCAAGTCTGGTCTAGTGCACACTATAGCATATATCAAACTGCCCACAGCGGAAGCATATGGAACTTTATCCATGTCTGTCTTCTCTTCTTGAGTTGATGGACTTTGCTTGCAACTCAATTTGAAGTGTGTACCAAGAGGAGTGCTAACAGCCTTAGCCTTCTCCATGTGAAACCGTTGCAGTACTCCTTTAATGTATTTCTCCTGTGACAGCCAAAGTTTCTTCTCATTTCTATCTCGAATGATTCTTATACCAAGAATCTGCTTTGCTGGTCCAAAATCCTTCATTGCAAATGACATCCCAAGTTGCTTCTTCAACCTATCAATTCTAGAGGCATTTTGACCAACAATAAACATATCATCAACATATAGCAACAAGATAATAAAATCATTATTGGCAAACTGTTTAACAAAGACACAATGATCTGAAGTGGTCTTCATGTATCCTTGCTCTCCCATAATAGACTCAAACTTCTTATACCATTGTCTTGGAGCTTGTTTCAAGTCGTACAAGCTCTTCTTCAATATGTACACATAATCTTCTTTTCCTACCTGAAAACCTTTAGGTTGCTCCATGTAGATTTCCTCCTCAAGATCACCATGGAGGAAAGCAAATTTTACATCCATCTGCTCTATCTCTAAATCAAGACTAGCAGCCAGCTCAAGATGGTCCTTATTGAAGACATCTTCACAACCAAAGAAAAAATCTCATCATAATCAATTCCCTTCTTTTGCCTGAAGCCTTTAACCACCAATCTAGCCTTGTACCTCGGAGAAGAAGAATTTCCTTCATGCTTCAACTTGTATATCCACCTATTTTGTAAAGCTCTCTTGCCATTAGGTAGTTTCACAAGGTCAAATGTTTGATTATCATGCAAAGATTGCATCTCATCTTGCATAGCATCAACCCATTTTTCTTTTTGTTGACTATCCATAGCTTCCTCATAACATTCAGGTTCACCCTTATCAACTAGGGTCACGTATTCATCAGATGGATACCTTGTTGAAGGTCCTCTCTCCCTAGTAGACCTCTTAAGTGGAACTGAGGGATCTGCAAGTATTTCATGTGGATCATTACCAACATCATCAATAGGAGCATCTGGATGATCTTCTACATGTTCATTATCTTGTTGAATTGGATCTCCATTAACCAAGTCACTACTTTGTTTGGACTCATCCTTTTCCATCTTCTCAATGTCCTCAATAGTCTGGTCTTTTAGTAATATCACATCACGACTCTCACAAGCTTCTTATTAATTGGATCATAAAGTCTGTAGCCATGTTCATCTTGACCATACCCAATGAAGATGCATTGCTTGGTTTTCATGTCCAACTTAGACCTTTCATCCTTTGGAACATGAACAAATGCTTTACAACCAAACACACGTAAATGATCATAAGAGACATTCTTTCCAAACCAAACATTATCCGGAACATTACCATCCAAAGCAACTGCAGGATTGAGATTGATCACATGAATTGCTGTGATTAAGGCTTCTCCCCAAAAACGCTTAGGTAGCTTTGCTTCATTAAGCATGCACCTAACTCTCTCAATGATTGTCCTATTCATCCTCTCTGCCAAACCATTTAGCTGAGGTGTTTTAGGAGGTGTCTTCTCGTGCCTAATATCTTGTTGCTTGCAATACTCATGAAATGGCCCACGATATTTGTCACCATTATTTAAACGAATGCATTTAAGTTTCTTCCCTGTTTGTCTCTCAACCATGACTTGAAATTGCTTGAATTTCTCCAAGACTTCATTCTTTGTCTTCAAAGAATAAGCCCAAAGCTTCCTTGAGTGATCTTCAATGAAAGTCACAAAATAAGCAGCACCACTAAAAGAATTTTCCTTCAAAGGACCACAAACATCAGAGTGTACCAACTCCAAAATATCTGGTTTCCTTGAAGGATGATGCTTCTTGAAAGATAGCCTTCTCTGTTTTCCAGCCATTCAGTGAGAACATTTCTCTAACTCTGCATTCTTCAAGCCTGAAAGTACATCCTTCTTTGCCAGACAATTAAGTCATTTCTCACTAATGTGACCGAGTCTTCTATGCCACAAATCTGAAGCTTCTTTGTTTTCAACTGCATTCACACTATCTTTTGAAATAGTAGATTGCATTGAAGTCTTATTCCCTCGAGCCATAACTAAGTTGCCTTTGGTAAGCTTCTATTTCCCATCTCCAAAATAGTTAATAAAGCCTTCATCATCAAGCTTTTTAACCGATATGAGATTCAAACGAACATCCAGGGCATGTTTAACATCCTTGAGTAGCAACTTCACTCCAACATTTGTATGCAGGAAAACATCCCCTACACCAATCATCTTGGCCACGCCATCATTACCCATCTTAAGCACTCCAAAGTCACCTGAAGTGTAAAATGTGAAGAATTCCTTCCTTGGTGTGACATGTATTGAGGCACCATTGTCAATTACCAACATGACTCATTAGATGCAATATTGATCGTACTCTCTTGACCCACAATAAGAAGGTCATCTAATGTAGCAGTGGACACACAGTCACTATTATTTTCTTTCCTTTCTTGCTTTCCTTTTTTCTCCTTCTTCCAAAGAAAACACTGCTTCTGGATGTGGCCAGTTTTGTTGCAGTAATGACATGTAAGATTTTTGTACTTTGATTTGGACTTGCTTCTATTTTTACTTTTACTCTGTGGACCTTTACTCTGAATCCTCCCCCTGTTGTCAGTAACCAACACCTTTGAATGAGATGAAGAACCATGGGTCTTCCTTCTCACCTCTTCATTCAAAACGACACCTTTGATGAGTTACATGGTTACCACACCATTAGGAGCACAATTAGTAATTGAGACCTGAAATGTCTCCCAAGAATCCGGTAAAGTATTTAGTAACCAAAGCACTTGAACCTTATCTTCAAACTTGATACCCATGCCTGACAGTTGATCTAAAAATCCTTGAAACTCATTCAAATGGTCAGATACAAAGGAGCCTTCCTTGTATCTCAAATTGATCAAAATATTCAATAGATACAACTTGTTGTTTCCCGACTTAGAAGCATACAAGGATTCAAGCTTCTGCCACAAATCTTTAGCATTTGACTCATTAGCAATGTGATTGTAGACATTATCTTCTACCCATTGCCGAATAAAACCACAAAATTGTTGGTGCTCAAATCCCCATTCTTCCTCAGTCTTAGATTCTGGCTTTTGTGTAGCAAACACAGCCAAGTGCAAATTTTTAACGAATAACAAATCTTTCATCTTGCCTTTCCAAAGATGATAATTACTATCGTTCAAAGAAACCATTATGCTTGTATTTTCCTCCATCATTCAAGCAAGTTATGCCCAAGATTGAGCTCTGATGCCAATTGTTAAGGATAAAACACAATCATCTACTGTCAGAACAAGAGGAGCAATACCAAGAATACAATGGCTCCAGTAATAGCAATAATAATAATAATAATAACAAGAAATTAGAGGAACAACACACAACAATATTTTTTACGTGGAAAACTCCTTCAATGTGAGAAGTAAAAACCACGGGTACAAGCCAGTCGATCAAGCTCCACTAAGATCAAATAAGAATACAAGAGAGTCCCAATATAACATATATTAATGCTAACACCCAGCCAATATATTGAAGCAACAAACTTCCAAAGTAGAGAACAAGTAAAAACTCACACTTCTCGCAATACTCCGAAAATTATATCTCCCAGAATAAACATCGAATCAACGATCTCAACAGTCAAACTGAAGAACACTGAATTTCGAAGCTTCTGTCAAAATATCACATCGATCCAACAGTTGACGAGGTAAAAATCACGATTTTACAAAAGCAGGTTACACAACTCTTAAAAAGGAGTTTTCACTCTCTCCCTCTCTTACTCTTTGGCTGCATATGTGTAGATGACCACTCTCTCTATTCTTTCTTAAACCCTACTTCCTAAAGTAAGGTGTAAAGTGGGCTCTCTTAACTTTTGGGTCTTTCTCCCTATAGGAAGGGAGCCCAAACCCAACACTTCTCTCATCATGTTTTTCTTTGTACCCAAGGCAGCTTTAAGTTGACTAATTAATAATTTCTCTTTGGACATCTTAAATTTGTTTTTTTTTTTTTTTCCTTTTTAAATATATATTATTAGCGTTCAAGCGTCCATCGACCATTGTCTGCATGGCTGTACGCGTCCCTGGTCATGTAATACATTTAGACCAATCCACACAGGCCCAAAAATATCTAACACTTTTTAACTGCAACCACAAATTTATTTTACTACTAAACATTTTTATTGCAAATGGAATTAATTTTAGTTAGCTCCTATTAAATCAAAGAAAATTCAATGATTTTTTTTTCTTTCTTTTCTAACGATTTCAAACGAATTAGTTAACTCCTTTTCATGATTCACAAACTTTGTGCAATAATTTATTGTGATATATATGCTATCTTGGTCCATGGAATAGCCATATCAGAGAATTTGAGCGAAATATAACTCATGCAAAGGTTTGCTCCTTATTCCTACGAAAACTTCTGTACCCGTTAAGAAAGACTACAAAACAAGTCATCAAATTGTACAAAATAGAGGTCCACCAAGTTGTACCAGTTAAGTCTCATAAATTGGGTGGAAGATAAAGTAAAATGTAGTAGATACAAACAATTAAAAGGGAGTATGGTAAAAGGAATTAAAGAACAAATTAGATGAATTTTCTTTTGCTATCTGCCAGTTTCTATGGACATCGTACTCCTGTCAATGGAGGGTAAGCTGTACGAGGTTGAAGTCTTACCCGTAGACGTGGCTTCTAAAAAACCTAAGCTTGTTGTGCTACTTTGAGAATCATAGTATCTAAAATCTGAGAAATCAGGAAAAGGGTCATCAAAGTTTAGGTACCTAGTAACTTGTTCGATAGAGGGTCTATACTCAGCTTTGTTTTGAGTGCATAGTAGACCCAATTTCAGAACCAACTCTACTTCCTCTTCATCATAAACTGAATCTAGCTTTGGATCGACCACTTCAAGTATCTGACCAAGTTGGCAATTTTCAAGAACCCAATCCACCAAGAAAAACTGACCTGATGAACCAACAGGCCTTGTTCCAGCAACCACTTCAAGAAGTAGTACCCCAAATGCGTACACATCAGAGCTTGTAGATGCTTTTCCTGTCCTAGTTAACTCTGGTGCAATATACCCAATGGTTCCAACCACACTTGTTGTGTGTGACACTTGACCATGGCTATAAAGCCTTGCTAGTCCAAAGTCACCCAACCGAGCATTAAAGTCTCCGTCAATAAGAATATTGCTAGATTTCACATCTCTATGGATCACCACTTGCTCCCATTCTGCATGAAGATACAACAGCCCAGCAGCTACACCTTTGAGAATTTTGAATCTCTGGTCCCAATCCAAAACAAAGTTTTTGTGGAATAGGAGAGAGTCAAGGCTCCCATTGGGAATGTAATCATAAATTAGGAGGAGATCATTCTTGTGCTTGCACCACCCTTGAAGGTTGACCAAATTCTTGTGGCTCAATCTTCCTAAGCTTTCAATCTCAGCTGCAAATTCCCTCATTCCTTGGGATGGACTTCTCAGGATCCTTTTAACAGCAACCTCAGTTCCTGTGCTAGGTAACACCCCTTTGTACACAGAACCAAAGCCTCCAACTCCAATTAGCTGGCTCTCTATGAACCCCTTTGTTGCTAGGTGAAGATCTCTATATCTGAACCTATGAGGACAATCCATCTCCCAGTCCTCAAGAGTTTCAAATACCATATATCTCTTATAGAGTGTCACAAAAAACAAAAGGCACAACAAGGTAAATGTCAAAGCAGACAAGATGCCAATTATAACCTTGATCCAAGGAAAAGAGTATGAGTCTTTCTCCTTTGGGGGTGGCTTTGGAAGTAGTGAAGCATCTAGCAAAGGGGCATCCCCATTCAATGCAAAGCTCCACCCCAAAATATAATGGGCACTTGCTTTCCTCTTACCTGTTGACGCAGAGAAACCAAAAAACATGTTGTCCTTCATGACAGACTTGAGGTCAACAACCTCGGATATAAGCGGTTTGCTTGGTTTTGGTTCCAAATAAGGGGCTATTGTGAGATTCAGCATTTCTGTTTCACCATCATATTCAATCCAAGCACAAGCAGCATCAGCCATCTCCATGTTGAACTCTTCCTTTTTGCCATCTTCATAGTACGCGGCAGGCTCAGATATATTTGAGGACATGCCATTTTTGTTCACCCCCACATGGTTTCCTACAGTGTCAGTGGATTTATTGTACCCATTCACAGTATCAAACTCAACCACTAAGATATGATTTGAGGAGTTCATATCGTTGGAAGAGTTGAAAAGACCAAGCAGATGGTCACCTTCAGCTTCTGGGAATTGTGTTGAAGGAGCTATGGTGAAGGCAAGACCAAAACCACCAGGGCCAGAGCTTGGTGACACAATTGAGAAAACAAAGCATGTACTAAAGGAAAAAACCTTTGGCTGAAGGGCTGAAGCAGTTTTGTTAAGTATTTTGATGGATTCATTATAGAATGCATGGCCAACAATATTTTGTTGTCTTCTGGTAAGCTCAAGTCTACCTTGGTTATCAACCTGTGCATTCCCTTCAAGGGTGATATTGCTTTCATTGAAGCCATGGAATATGAAGGAAACAGCAGTGGAAGAAACTAGGAGAATGAGAAAGATGAGAAGGGCAAAGAGAGCTTTTGGAGCCATTGGCATAATTGCAATAATTTTGATGCTAAAAGATCCATGCCAAGCATACGCAATTATAGTTTGAAAGCAAGTGGAAAAGGTCAAGAAAGAAAAGTATGTATAAGGAACAAATATTATGTTATGTGTGATATAAAATATCATAGAACAAGTAAAACCATTATTATCATTTGTGGCGAGTGGTTGAGAAAAAACCACAGGGTTTTATCGCCGTGATGGAAATGGGATTGAAATTTCTCTGGTCGTAAGAGAACTTGTTGAAATTATCAAGTGATGCAGATGAGACCGCAATTGACATCGAAATTTTGATATTTGTTTCTTATGTAATAATAATGCTTCGCATGTACATTACAAAAGAAAAAATATTCTTTTCTGAAAAAAAAAATCTATAATATCTTCTAATAATATTTGTTTGAATATATTTTTGTTTCTAGCTTTAATTTCTATAAAATATGATATTCGCTCTTGGTCCATTATTTTTTAATTATCAATACAAGTTCATGAGTATTAATATTTTGTAATTTTTCCCTTTTTTAATCCGCTCCCAAAAGTTTCATTTTGACGAGGAAAACTGAGGTACACTAAAGAAAAAATTGCAGATAAAAATATTTAAAGAGTTAACTTTTTACTAAAGTCGATGTTTTTTATATCAAATATTTAATCAATATATGATTCTTTTTATATAAAAAAGTCAATGTTTTTTATAATTACTTTGTTACTCATGTTGACATAAGTTTTACAATATCACATGCCAAAATACGTTGTCTTATTATGATTATTAGAATACCGGATTTACATCTTTATTAAATTTTAGATGTAAAAATATTGAAAAAATAGGTATTAATTTGGAGGTAAAAAAAAGTTGTTTACCATACTAAAATTATGAAATTTTAATAAAAACAAAAACAAAAAAACATACAAATTTATTTTCTTTTTGTATTTTTTTTATTTTGTATGTGACTTTTACTTGTAAGAATTATTTTAAAAATAATAAAAAATTTTGAATTGGTCACTACTTTTAGTTGTAAGAATTATTTTAAAAATAATAAACAATTTTGATTTGGTCACTAAAGAAAAATAATGATATAGCATCAGTCAAAAATCAAAGCAAAAAAAAAAACTGACGCTTATTCGCCGATTTAACTACGATTGCACAGTAGATGCTAAAATCTTGGAAGCTACTTTAAATTAGTATTGGTCATCAATTGGAACACAAATAGCGATAGTCAAGCCATCACAAAAAAAATACCACTATTGTAACAACTTGTGTCGACTGAGATGACACTATTTGTAGGTGATGTTACATCGACTTAGCCTACGCACTAGTATTAGCGACAACTAAGTTGTCGCAACTGCTGATGCTTATAACGACAACTTGGTCGTCGCTAATGTCGGTGCATGGACCAAGTCAACGTAACATCATGTAGACATAGCAACAACTTGGTTATCGAAAAGGCCAACGTAATGTGGCATTGGGATGAAAAAAATAACAAAAAAATATGCAAACTAACTAAATTTTGAAAAACAAAAAATTTCCAACATACATACATATATATAAGTGCAATTGGAATTAAATTGTAAGGAAATTTTAAAGTTGTAATAGTAACCAACTACAATGTTATTTTAAAAATGTTAATATTTAAAATATAATTCAACTAAATCATAGAATGAAATACATAAAAACTTAAAATGAAATACATAAAAGTGAAAAAATTCTTCCTCCAACCTGGTGCAGTGGAAAAACCTATCAAAAGAATGAAAATTATTTCAACAATAGTTATAAAAAAATTAAAATTTGATATAAGTAAGAAAATATTTGAAAGTAACAAAACTCACATATTGTGGGTGTAAAGGTCAAGGGAGGGGGTGTGGTCATCGTCTTCGGCATAATGGGGTGGACTTGACTTGTACCAGTTGAAGCATTGCCACATTGTTGTTGCATCATCGTGGTAAGTTGTTGTTGCATCAACCTTAGGGCGTGCTCCAACTAGTGAACTTTTTGTGTTGCTAATCTTGCTTCTAGCTTTGCTTTAGTGATTTCACGAGTAAGTTGTTTTTGTCGTTCGATCTGAGCCGCAAAAGTCACCGGTAGAAGCAAAGGTTGAGGGAGGGAAGACACTCCTTGGCGGTAGTTACCAGCCAGGTCTCGAGTGTCATAAACTCGAGCTCTACTCTTCCCTCCAACAATCCCCTTCCAAGCCTAAAGCTTGGTTCCTGCATCTAGTTAGGTAGCATCAATGTTTGAACTCGATGAACTCTCTTATTATATAGCCCTCAAGCGCTTCTGGTAGGTTTCCTAGACAATCATTTGGACATTGAAATGTTAGAAAATTACAATAAAAAATATAGGCAATGTAGAAAAATTGTTAGAATAAACTTACATAAGTCTTGCGTGAGCGAGTATCCATCCATGCAACCTTCTTGTTGGTGTGAGTGACATAATTCATTAGGTTCAACTAGGCATCCATATTGACGTTTCTTGCAAAACTTTTATAATTAGAAACAATATTTGTTAGAAAAAAAATTGATTACACGGAAGAAAATGAAGAACAATCTTACCAAGCCTAACGCAATGTCCAAGTGTGATTTACATCCAGACGAGTACAATACTCCACCCCGAATGGAAGACCGATTAATTTTATTTTGAGATGATTTTTCTTTGAACTTTTGAGCATCCCAATAGCTCAAAAGTTCACCCCATGCTTCCTCACCCATCCACGTAGTTCATGAGCCACGTGTCCTTGCCTTGGTCAAAATGTCACAAAGTCTTTTTCTGACTTTGGAGTCCTAGACGTTCCTAATCTGCCACTCATCCTGAGAGGCCCAAGTGACTTTACTCTGTAAAAATGTTATAAACAAAAGTTAATATAATGTTATTGAAAATTATTTCATTATAATGCTATTTGATATATAAATCGAATTACCTTAAAGTCAGTCCACCATCTGAGTTGGTCCTCCTCAGTCATGGCATCATAATGATGGTAGGGCCTCTAAATGATGACCCAATGCAATGCCCAATAGCCTTAATAGCATAATAGTTTGGTGTCCAGCTAAAAAAAATACAAGTAAACATTGTTAAGCGTTGACTTTACAAAGAATGAAATTAAATTAAAATATTATTACTTACCCTTTACCCATAGGCTAGATGATGACCTTTCCACTAGGATCGCATCGAACCTCCTCAATATGCAGCTCGTGGTGAGGAGGAGCAATTGTGGCATGGTCACCATCGTCACCTAGTGACTGTACTAAGGGACCAGCATGGGCAGCGTAACCAGGTGTGTGGTCGACTGTGGGATCAGGGGTGGCCTATATGAAGGGACGAGGGGTGGGCTTCACGAAGGGATGCGGGATAGCCTGTATAAATAGAGGAGGGGTGTGTTGTATAAAAGGAGGAGGAGTAGATTGCATAAAGGGAGTTGTGGTGGGATGGAGTGGTGAACTCTAACTTTGATGGAGTAGAGCACTCAAAGTCTAATACACAATAAGAACAGAGGAGGAGGGACCCGTTGGATCATAACTATGATACACTGGTGTAGGCCATCCCTAGTGACTTGTACAAAGTATGATAGAGTCTGAGGTGCGAAATATGGTGGTGAAATGTTAGGGGGTGAAGTGTCAATGGAAAATAACTGTGGTGTGGTGATAAGGTCGATGAAGGGTGAGAATACGGTAATGTGTGGGGGCTGGAGGACGGAGTCGACGAAGACGAACTGGATGAGTGAGTGGACAAAGACGGGATATATGATGACGGGGATGACAAATGCGATGAATCGTGGGGTTTTCCACCATCAGACCCTGCTAATAGCCTGGAATAAGGAATACATCTGAGGTCTATAGCAAGTTGCCCATGCATAGATTTGGGAACTCCACGTCTAGGCTAGCCACATCTAATGATGGAATCATCTCTACCTCTAGTCCTAACCATTTTCTCTGAAAAAAAAATTAATTAATGTAAAATCAATGTAAGTATGGAAATTTTAAATGGTTTAGGTAACTTAGTATATATATAATAGTGTATGTTAGACGTCATTGTACTCTTGATCTAAATATTGTTAGTAATTATTGTCATTTTGTTCATCAACTTGATCTGGGAGGTCAAAATATTCATTTGTGTCATCATCAACTGGTTCAATGGGATCATTATCAAGTACTTCAATAATGGAGGTGTCAGCTAGACTTTGTACCACCAGTTCAATTGTGAGAACTGGTAAGACAGTAGGTGACTCACCAACTTGATATGGAAATTCATCTTCGACATGGTCAACTTGGACATGACCTTGGGGTTTTGCTATGATTGTTACACACCACCCACAAAGGTTGTTACATAAGTTTGGGTAATTGACAAAATAGGCTTGTCTTGCTTTTTGTGAAAGAATAAATGGATCATACAAAGCATATGTTCCACTTAACTTCATTTAGACAATATTATATTTTTATGATCAAACCATTCACAATAAAAAAGGAGAATCTTCTCACTAAGGCCAAGATACTCAAATTCATAAATGTAATGAATTATGCCGTAAAAGTCATCTTCACCTCCGTTTGTGACACCTTTAACATACAATCCACTATTTATTGTATTTTACCATGACTTCATGTGTTTGTATGAAACTTATAGCCATTAACGAAATAGATGCGATCCGGTGGTGGCAGCCTCAAACACTTGAGTTTTTGCACTACCTCCTTCTCCATAGCTTCCACCACTACAGCTTTCACTACCACCACCTCAACTACCCCCACCTCCTCCTTAACCTCCACCACTTTCACCACCTTTACCTCCTTCCCAACCTCTTCCAGCTCTACCAATCCACCTGCACCTCCACCATCTCCACCACATCTACCTCCTTCCCAACCTCCTCCATCTCCCCAACCTTTAGCACTAAGGAGGCTGAGTATCCATTAGAGGTACTAACCAATAAAAAATTGATTGGAACACCATGAACATTGAACCCACTCCGTGGAATGTCATGACCTTCTTCTCTCATTTCGCAGTCAATTACGGAGAGAAGGAACTGTGGAAAATCTTTCAACGGTGGGGTAGGTTGAATGAATTATTTATATCAAGAAAGTTGAATAAGTGGGGTAACAAATTTGGTTTTGTAAAGTTTTATGATGTTAAGAACATGGAGAGATTGGAAAAGGAACTGGACTCCATTAGAATTTGGGATATGAAGTTGCATGTGAACGTGCCTAGATATTCTAAGGGTTATGTAAGCCAAGGTGCCAAGCGTAATCAGAGAGAGATGGAGCTTGCACAAGCAAAGGCTAGATCAAAGCCAGTTTGAAGGGTTAAGGATGCTGCTAAACAGGTAACACGAAAGGAGGAAGAAACCCCTTAAGTAATGATGAGGAGTTAGTTTGGAAAGGTCAATCCTTCACAACTTAAGCAGTGAAGCCAAATTGGCTGGTTGATAATTGGGTGGGTACTATGACAGTGTATAAGAGAATGGAGGTTTTAAGGAAGGAGTTGTTGGTCTAGGTTTAGGTTGTCTTAGGTTAAGATACTTGGGAGACAAAGCGGTCTTTCTCAGTGCTCACAACGGAACCCAGATGAAGAACATTGTGTCAACCAACTTGAACGTCCTAGTAGAAATCTTTTAAAACTTTGAACCATGGACTGAAAAAGATCCATGTGGGAATAAAGTGGTATGGATAATATGTAGAGGTCTACCACTCCATTTGTGGACTGTTGAATGCTTCTAAAAAACTGATGATAACATGCACTACAAGAAAAATGCTATTTAGATATCAATATTTAGCTACCAAATGAAATGCTTGCTAATTGTGACCAAAATAGTCACCAAATTAAATTTTGGTTGCTAAATAACTAAAAAATAGAAATAATCATTGAATTTAGTGACCAATTAAGTCAAATAATTGATATCTAACATTAGATACCAAAATTTTAGTGACGTATGCCATTAGATTCTAAATTGGTAGCTATTAAGTTAAAGACTAATTTAAAATCTAATGATATAGGTCACTAAAACCTTGGTAGTTAATGTTAGATACCAATTATTTGACTTAATTGGTCACAAAGTTCAATCATTACTTCTATTTTGTAGTTATTTAGCAACCAAAATCTAATTTGGTAACTATTTTGGTCACAATTAGTAACTATTTCATTTGGTAGCTAAAAATTGGTCTCTAAGCAACTTTTTTCTTGTAGTGATGGGTTCACTAGTAGAGTGGATGAATCAACAACAAAGTGGGAAAGGTTGGAATACGCAAGATTAAAGATTAGAACTCCGATGTCGGATAAGGTGGATCTCTCACAACGTATTATGATTAATGGCAAAGTGTATTGGATAACACTAAAAAAGAGGCTGGGGAAACTGAATGTCCAATGTATAAGGGGGTTAGAATAGAAACGATCTATCGTCCAAATCAAACTCGTCAAGCGCGTCAATGGACAACGCAAAATCCCACGAAAACTAGCTTCGACCAAGGTTGAAACAAATTTTAATGAACTATTGTGTCGACGAGGCTAATGCAACTTTCAATATATTTATTTTTAAGATTTATTTATCCTACACGTAATAAATATTTTAAATGTAATTAACTAACTTCAAGGTTGAGGTTATTTTTTTTCTCCACTAATTACAACATAATTAAAATATGATATTGTTATTGTTTAATAATATCAATAATGTATATCAACTTATCATTGGTTCTTTAATTAGATGATAATGTAATAAAATTAAAATACATAAAAAATAACTTACTTAGATGTTTTTATTATACAATTGATTTTTTTAATATTTAATTACATGATTTTGCAGTGTAAATATTGAACTACAAAATTATCTAATACTCAAAAGATAACATTATTATATTTACAATTAGAAAGGTTTGATGAAATGCATAAATTTAACACTATAAAGACAACACCCATCAATTTGTTTCACTTCCAACACAATTTTCTAAACGTATAGTGAAACTATTGATCTAAATGATTAATTTATGAATTATATTGTTAATTATTATTCATAGTAAACATAGTAAAAATAAACAAAGTATAAAACTCTAAATTATGACAAGTCATCTTTATTTTATTCTTATAACATAACATCAATATCACTATCTTTTGGTATTGCTTATAATTTAAAAACCAATTTTAATGTTAAAAATAAATATTAAATGTTTATTGACTATGATGTATAGCAGACATTCTAAGTAACCTCCGTCATACATTAGTTTTGATTTATATGACTTATCTCGTAAATCACAACTTCAACTTATATTTATTTTCTTCTTATAACATATTAGTAATAGTCTTATGTAATATTTATGTATAGTTCACAAATATAAATTAAGTTAACTTATAATCACTATAAGAAAAATATTGTTTAGAGACCAATTTTTAGCTATCAAATGAAATTGTTACTAATTGTGACCAAAATAGTCACCAAATCAGATTTTGATTGCTAAATAAGTACAAAATAAAAGTAATAATTGAATTTAATGACCAATTAAGTCAAATAATTGGTATCTAACATTAACTACCAAGGTTTTAGTGACATATACTATTAGATTCTAAATTAATCTCTAACTTAATTACATACCAATAATTTTTTTGTTTACGAACTTATATCTGTCTCATTGTTTTTTTTTTTTTCTTTTTCAATATTTATACAATTTGATAGTTCAATACTAAGATTTCTATTTCATATTATATATAAAATAATTTAATTTTTTACTATTTAAATGTAAGTTCTTCTAAAGTATTTTATTCTTTAATTTTTTTTCTCAATTTAATTACTTCTCTTAAAAATTAAATGTTTTCTTCAATTATTACTAAAAACTTCTTTTTATCGGTTAAACCCACACAAGTAGTACTATCTAATAAAATAATAATTATTTTGCAACCGCTTAGTTGACACAACTATTAGCATTAATCTAACCGACATTTTGAAATTAATTTAAAAGCTATCAAATTTTATGTCCGTTTGATTGATGTAATTTTTTTTAAAGAAACTTTCTTATTACCATCAGATTTTGAATCTGTTTAATCATATTTTCTTTGTTTTTTTTTTTTTTTTTAAAATCTAGTAACACTATTTACGTTCTATATTTGACCGAGGTTAATGACTTGAAACTATTTCACGTTTTCTTATAATTAGTGAAAATAAATATTCGTACGAAATTAATTTTTCATAATTAATCAAATTAATGTCAAATTATTTATTATATTTTTTTTATGTGTGTAGTAATTTAGATGTGTTACTCGTAAGCATATGTACAACAAATATCTTAGATAAGTTTTAAATATTATTTTGATTGTAAATTTTAGAAATTAAATATTTATTCTCATGTAAAAAATATGTGCCATAGTAATTTTCCATTACGATTTATTAAGTTAAAGTTAAAGTGTATAGACATTGAAGGCAACCAATATAAAGATGAGTAAAGAAAAATCAATACGGGATGAGAAATATACGTGTATCCCGAGCGACACATATACGTATA
>Ga0209489_105175_pt1 | contig 23064 bp, 14 predicted proteins | sample SiratrowhiteBW_FD_187527 | JGI IMG/M metagenome (GOLD analysis project Ga0209489, IMG submission 187527) | Root nodule microbial communities of legume samples collected from California, USA - Siratro white BW (SPAdes) (version 2) | ecosystem: Host-associated > Plants > Roots > Nodule | place...
TATATATATATATATATATATATATATATATATATATATATTTTACTAGACTATATTATTATTTTAGTAGATATGAGAGTGTATGATTAAAATGATACTGGATGAAAGTAGTATTTTTAAACTTTGTACAACATGTAAACTATTCAAAACTCATATGTGGGCCAATCTTAACAGGTAGTTAAAAATAACTAAAATAATAATAGTATAGAGGACTTGAAATGCAAAGTGTAATACACATCAATAAGCCTTTATATATATATATATATATATATATATATATATATATATATATATATATATATATATATATATATATATATATATATATATATAATACAAAGGAATAATATTATTGATAAAAGAAATATAGGACAAAGGAAGATAACGTCATTCATGTGTCCACTGTGTGAGGGTCCAAATGAAGAATTTGTATCGTTATTGTCGCAACCGAAATAATGACGGGGACGACAATCCAAAGAAAAATAATTAAAGTTTGAAAATAATAGAGAAGGGAGTCACCACCATAGTTTATTAAAGTTCGAAAATAATAGAGAAGGGAGTCGCTACCATAGTTTACTACAAAAAATTATGGAAAAATCGGGAAAGGAAATGGATTTGAATTCAAGAGTCAGTTACGTGTGGGAAAGGTATTAACACCCTACAACACTCTCCTTTAGACGGTACCTTTAATTAAATGAGCAAAATGAGTGTCATTTTTGAAAATGTTTATTTTCCCCAAAAGAGAATAAAAAATGCAAATAAAAACAAAGAGAGTATTTTTTTTAAGGATTAACCTTGCTCCTACGTATTTCCATTCACAATGAAAAAATAGGAATCACGTAATTCTAATTAAAAATTTTTGTTTGGGGTGTTTGGTATTTTCAATTTTTGAAAATTTTATGATTTTATTTTTTGAAAATTCGATATTTTTTAATTTTAAAAATTTGATATTTTTTAATTTTTGAAAATTTGATATAAAAAATTTGGAAACTTATGATTCCTTGACAGGTGTACAAGGAGGTATGAACAACCATGCTTAATACTCCTAGGAATCAAATATTTTCATGTATTTTTTAAAGAGAGAATTTTATATCAAATATTGCTTGACATGTGCGGTCATTTGAATATCTAAACGATAGCATGAAAATTTTTCAAATGAAATTCGGTATGACGTGTGTAGTCATTTGGAGATTTAATCAAATTATTTTAACAAAAGCACGAGAAAACACTCCTACTCGTAATAAACCATCATCCTTTTTGTTTTCATAATGCCATCTTGTTTGACTAGCTGAATTCGTTGAAGCATATAGTCTCTGTAATCTTGGAATGATTAGCAAATAGAACATTCTTTTAACTGACACTTCTTTATATCTTTTGTTTTGACCCTTGGGAGGCAAATATTTTGGAAGACCACATACTTTGCAATCAGTTAGTTTGCTCTTGTCTTTATAATATAACATGCAACTGCCGTGACAAAATTCAATCTTCACAGACTTCAATCCGAGACTTGAGACAACTTTTTCCACCTCATAGAAGTTCTTCTGGATGGAATATTGTCTAGGAGAAATATCACGCAATAGTTGTATGAAATGATCTAAACATTTTTCATGGTATGTCAGTTGGTTCTAGACATCAAAAGCCTAATGGACCTTTACGTTAGGGGACTCTCCTTCATGCATCTCTTGACTTTGGACATTTTCGGAGTTGTTATGTCAGCTTCGTAGACCATTTCGGTAATAGACCCAAAGTGACCACCATTATTCATGTTATCATAACTGGTGGATGCACAAGTTAAGTTGTCATTAGTTGGTCGATCTTCCCCATGATAAATCCATACATGGTAGTAAGGTTGAAACCCATACTCTAACAGATGAGCCCTGACATATTTAAGGATTTACTGACAAATACATCTGACATAGGGACACCTTATCCCTTCTATCTCTATGTATAAAGGTTGGCCCACTGCCATTGAAACAAATTCAAAAACTCCATCCATAAATCATTGCTTCAATCTCCTTGAAGAATTAAGCATATCATACATCCACTGTCAATCCATCCTTTTGCATGTTCATTATGAAATTATCAACCAACAAATCACCACACCCTTTCAAGTTATAGACAAATAATGACAATGGCCTATGAACTTACGTACTCATTATCATATCATTGCAAGGTAGAACAAGCATTTATATTCATAAACAGTTTTTGAAGTTCATAAATTGTCTGTGCTTATTTCTAACTAAATGGACAACATAGTCCACTCATTATTGGACTATAGCATCAGCCAAGCTGACACAAAGGAGCCCACATTAAATTCGACCAAGCCGACCGAACCCTTCATTGATGATTAGGGTCAGTCAGGTTGATGCAACCCATCCTTTGACAATAACGTCAGCGAAGCCAATACATGCTTAATAAATAATATTTCTCATATTTTCTAGTGTTAATTTTTTTATAATGAATAAAATATTATTTGTATTTATTTTTATTGTCTCAAATTTAAAACACATATGATGATTAAATCAAGTTAAGGAGTTAGAGTTAAATTTATTTGATTTGAATGTTATTTTTTTATAATAATTTTATTTTGTTTGAGTATGTTATTAAGAAATTTGTATTTTATAATCAATTCAAACAATGACATAAAAAATCATTACCATCAATTTTTTTTTCCTTTTATCACAATTTACTAAATATATACTCAATGTAAAACAATTTTTTACTTAATTAGTTTGTTAAACTCATATTTTACAATATTATTAATAAATCTAACATTTTATCAATATATATTATTATTCATAGTAATTATGGCAACATCAAACATAATAATAGTATGACAAGTCTTATTAATAATAATAAATGAACGTGCTTATGAGAGTAAGATTTTCAATAATTAATAGTATGCCAATTTGTTAGTTAAAAATCCTTAATATATTAATATTAATATATCTTAATCAACATATTTCATTTATTGTTTATTATTAAATTAATAAATTACTTTTTAAACATAATATAATTATATTATTTTCTGATATTGAAAACATAAAATAAAATATAATATAAAAAATTTAAAAATATTCATAATTGTAAAAGATATCTTCTCTTCTCTGGTTTCTTCATCTTCTTCTCTTCTCTGGTCTGTTCTGGTTCGTGGCTCTAGCTGGTTGTTATCATGAATATCCAAGCTAAACCTTGGAATGTTACAGCCTATTTTTTCTCTAACTTTCCCACTAATTTTGGCGAGTGGGAACTTTGGAAGATCTTCCAAAGGTGGGGAGGACTGCATGAAATATTCATAGCGAGAAAAATGAACACGACAGGTTCCAGGTATGGTTTGTTAGATTTTATGATGTGAAGAATGCTAGGAAGCTGGAGAAAGAATTGGATTCTATTAGAATTGGGTCTCTGAATATGCACGTGAAATTACCGAGATACAGGAGAGGTTTTGAAGAGACAAGGAAGGAGGTTGATGTAAAAAAAACATTAGATAGTATGCAACAACCTAGGCAGAGGAAAATGGTGAAAGTGTGGAAGATCAAGGGAAGTAGGGAAAACCATGTTTATGCAGAGAGTAAGGCTGGAAGGGAGAGCAACGTGGGTAGCAAGGGTACTGTTTGGGAAGGCCAGAGCTTTAATGCAGAAACTGTAAAACCAAAGTGGCTTATAGAGAGCTGGATTGGAACTATGGTGGAGTTCAGAACTATGGAGGTGTTGCGTGAGGACATGCTACGTGCAGGCATGGGTTCCATTAGAGCTAGATATCTTGGTGAAAAGGATGTCTTGCTTACTGGACAAGACGGTATTCTCATGAAAGATTGCATTAGTGCTAACGGGAAAGCTTTAACGGAGTTCTTTGAGGTGCTTAAACCATGGAACAAGAATATTATGATGGGGAATAAGGTAGTGTGGATGAGATGTAGAGGACTACCGTTGCACCTATGGAATATGGATTGTTTTAAACAGGTTGCTGACAATGTGGGTACCCTCTTAGATGTGGACGAAGCAACTGCCCAGTGGGAACGTCTTGAGTTTGCAAGACTGAAGGTGATAATTCCTGTTTCGTGTAAGGTGAAAATGACAAAGCACTTGCAGATTAATGGCACGGTTTACTGCATCACGCTGCAGGAAGAGTTTTTGGAGGTGGATCATGAAATGTCTAGACGATGGGTAACCGAGGTATCTGCTTCAGAGTCTGGCTCGTCAATGGAGTCTAGAGTGGCTGAGAGCTTATATTCCAATGACGAGAATAGAAGTTGGAAGGGGGTATCAGTACCACTGGTTGAGTGCAGAAAAACTCCCCATCTTCAGGGCGGTGGTGTAGAAGAACTCTCCGTAGACGCTGGCCAGAACGGTATGGATGAAGTTTGCAGTGGTGGTTTGTTAAAGCGGGAATATGGCCAGTGCAATCCGTATGTGTCAGAAACTTACGCAGAACGTTGCACAAATATGGGAAATATGTCCGTTGACGTAGTTCAACACTTGCATGTTGGTTGTGCAGAGGAGGCTTATATAGAATCAACTGTGGCAAAATCAGAAAGCAAAAGTGATGACTACTATTTTAGTGTAAGTGGGCAACAAGAAATACAAGGTAAACATGAAGTAACGGTACCAAAACTTTTGTTCAGTTGTGACTTGTGTTGGGTTTTGGGTTGTGAAGTGGAGCAGAACATATCTTCAGGGCGAGGTGGGAGTGGGCTTAAGGCCCAAGGAGAACTATAGTGTTGCAAAGGAGGCTTTCTTTCTACAACCCAATACCCTCGTCCTGCACCTCCATAAGTTTTTAAAATGTCAAAATTGTTCCTGTAAAAATGAGTAAAATTACCTTCTATTTTTTTTTTAAAAAATTACTGAACCGGATGCCCTCCATCCGGTTTACATTTTGAAAAAATTTGTAAACCGGATGGGGGCCATCCGATTCACATTTCCAAATGAAAATGCGAACTGGATGACACTCCATCCGGTTTACATTTTGGAAAGAAAATTGTAAACCGGATGGGGGTCATCCGATTCACAAATGTGAATCGGATGGCCCCCCATCCGGTTTACATTTTGATTTTTTTCCAAAATGTAAACCAGATGCAGGATATCCGGTTCATATGAAATTCATCTTCTCCGATGCAAATTCACCGTTGATGGCAACCGAATCATCAAATTAACTACCCTAATCATCAATACCACTTACAAATTGCTAATAAACATAATTTTTTTTTTACTTTTCACTTGTTTAAAGCTTTAATTTAGATTGAAGCAAATACGCAGCTTCTCCTCTCAGATCTACGATGCGAATATTGCAGACTCTCAGCCACACGCACAGATCACTTTTGTTGACGGTGAAGGTGAAAAACAAATACAATGACTGAACCGGATGCTACAATAAAACAATGAATCGGATGCAAGCTAAGGGAGAATGAATTGGATAAGAGTGGTTAACGAGGTTAATAGGGGTAGAAGGTATTTTAGCCTTTTACTATTTATCATTTAAGGACATGTTTGTATTTTTCACTAAACTATAAAGGTGCAGGAAGAAGGTATTAGGGTGGAGGAAGAATTCCTCGCTTTAGTCGAGTGCAGCCCAACTGGGCCCGAAGGGGGAAAAGTGTTGGATGCTCACACACCGTCCTAAATGAACGACCTGTGGACGAGTAACGTAGACCCTGTTCCATGCGTAATAGGGGAAGTTGACGTGGATTGCTTACAAGTAGCTTTAGAGAGAGGCAACACTGCACACGATCCGGGTACAGAGGTCGACTCTGCATTGGTGAAGGCGTATGGACACGATAGTGAGGCAGCGAGAGGTAAACAAATTAAAGCTTCTACTGGGGGGTTTGAGCTTATTCATAAAGTGAGCATTGCGCTAGAGGAGTTGGAAAATAGACATCCCCTTTGGAATGGAGAATCGAGCAAACAGAGAGGTCATAGGAAGCAGAAGCGACTGACTCCACTATCTCTGGAATATATATCCTCGCTACAAAAGGTCAGTCAATACCCTTCTTTCGAACACTATTTCTGACAGTAATATTTCTAATTGTATTAGGAGGTTTAGGTTTCCAGTGAATGAGGGTGAGGAGCTTGAGATGTGGGAGTTAGTTAAGAGAATGGGGGTACAGTGTTCGGGGGATGAGAGTGGAGTCTTAGAGAAACTGGTTGAGCTAGAAGCGAGAGATAGTGAGATGCCTAGGAGCATTAATGAGAGAGGTACCCAACCTAAATGAGTTCAATCAGTATTAATATTAGAGTTTTGGTGACAAATGATTGGATGATGACATGGCCAGGGTCGACGCAATATATTCTTAGTAGGGAAGTATCTGACCATTGGTCACTGGTGGTTAAGAACAGAGTAGTTGATTGCGGTTCTAAACCTTTTAGAATGTTTGATGTGTGGCATAAAGAACACGATTTCAAGGAGATGGTTAAGAATGTGTGGATGGATTAGAATATGGACGATCATCGTAGCAAGAGTCTGTAGAGGTTGAAGAATAAGCTTAAAGATTTGAAAAAGGAGATTAAGTCGTGGAGGGGAGAAGTGTTCGTTAGGGAGAAGTTCAAAAGACAACAAATCTTAGATGAAATTGAAGCCATTGGCAAGGGTTATGATGATGATATTCTTCACGAAGCCCTAGTTGGCATTTTGGAAGCCCGTTATTGATAAGATTAAAACAAGATTGTTGACTTGGAAGGGAAAGTTAATCTCTATTGTTGGTAGGTTGTGTCTCGTCGAGGCAGTCTTTACTGCTATACCTCTATTCTATATGTCTTTCTAAACAACGCCTGTAGGTGTGTGCGAAACTATTAGAAGAATACAGGCTAAATTTCTCTAGGGCTGGGGTTTCGAAGGTAAAATAGTTGCATGGGTTGCGTGGGACAAATTTTGTGCCTCTATTGATGGTTGGGTGTCAAACATGTTGATCGAAGCTGGATCCGATCAAATAATCTCAGTAAAGTGTTGTACTAGGAAGTGACTCTAGGTCGTCTCCCAAGGACCTAATTCTCTTCAAATGATGAAAACACACTAAAAAAGGGAGGGGGAGGGGGGGGGGGGGTTAGACATATTTCAACAAAATAGTATTTAATTACGAAACGTAAACCAGTGATTAAAAATAGATTATTCCCTTGATTTCAATTGCAGTCCAGTTATCATTGGTTGCAAAAATTCATATTGACGCTCAACCCTCATTTCAACCCTAAATAATTGACTAAGTAAAAATTAGAGTGAGTTTAATTATGCAAGCAACCGTTCAGACAAACCATTCATCCCAACCCAACAGATCATATTTCCCATCATTAAGCATGAACGGTCCAGTGAAAACAGTGGACAAAAAATGAAATAGACGAGAGTTAAGAGGCGAGATTATTAAGCACAAAACCTCAAACATTTTCCGTAATCTCAACCAAGAGGATAACCCAAACGAATTAGCCTTCCATAAAAGCAAATAAACAAGATGAAGAAGAAACGAGAATGGAATAATGAAAAAAACGTGAACTGTATTCAAGGCACCAAAAACGAAAACAAAGAAGGTTCTAAAAACATAAAAATAAAAATGTCGTCTTGGTTCTAGCTGCCACCCTTTACAAATCTCGCATCTCTCTCCCTTACATAAGCTAGGGCAACCTTTTTCAACCGTAATGGGCCTAAGCCCCTTACAAGTCCGGCCCAACTTTAAAAAGAAATAAAAGAAAAGGAAAAATATGACGTGGAGGCAGTGGTGATGTGGCAAAAGACGTGGCAAATCTCTTTAATTCCAGAAATTAATTCCGAGCTCAATGAAATAACAAAGTCGCCCTGAAAACAATAATAAAATTAAGTCAGGAAATTCGAATTAATTAAAATTACAAATTTATGGTAAATGAAGGTTAAACAGTGAAACTGAGGAAATGATAGGTAGTTAAGCACAAATCACTAATTAAATTAGGTAAGACAAGTAAATAGGAGAAAATAATGACTCATCACTTGTAGAAAAAGAAATTTAATGATGCTCTTCTAGCTAAATGGTTATGGAGGTTAGATAAAAATGAATTGAATATAGTCATATAAAAGTATGGGTAATTGAGAAAAATAGAAAATAAAAAAAGTGAAGAAAAGCAAAATAATGAATTGATAAAAATGTCATTTTAGATGATAGAATTTTAAACCCAACGAAAAAAAGATGATTAGAGAAAACAATTTTGGAGTGAACAACTTAAAAAAAAAAACCTTTAAACTTAACAAAAAGAAAAAGAAAATAAAAAGAGTAATAGAGCAAAGGTAGATGAACCTAGCAAGTTAGCTGATGAGATTATTCATCATATTTTTTTCTTTAAATGCAAAATCTATGGTTCAAATAAGTATATTGAGCAAGTCATGGATGTATATTTAGATTTTCCTATTATTGCTTAACTTGCATGACTGATCAGTTAAAGATATTTTACTTTTTTTTATAGAATCTTCCACCAATATTTTCAAGCTTAGCTTGAGATGTTATAACAACATTAATAATGTTGTTTGGTAGACAAGTAGACTTTATCTCACCATGTTATATTGAAATAAATTTAAGATAACCATCCTGAGAAAACATAAATATGAAATAAATTAAAAATTAAAAGTGAGTATTTAACAGTTACACAATTACATAAAGATGTATCTTTACCGTCTTTAATATCATATTATTTTTCTAGCATGTAATATAAATTATCTAAACTCGACCATACAAAGTGTGAGTGTTTTTATAAGTATGTAACTCATGCAAATATTTTTACTTTCAATTTGACATGTATCAATGTTATATATTTGACATGGAATCAATGTTATATATATGAAATGTTGTTTGGTTATTTAAAATAATCAAATCATCCTTCTAATCCTACAAATATTACTAAGATGTAGTTGATAGTAAGAGGTGAAATAATACTTAAAAGAACATTTTTAATTGTTTGAGATGTATATATATGTACTTTGTATTTTAATAATTTTTAAAACTTATAATTTGAATGAATTGTATATTATATATATATATATATAGTATAATATGTAGGTATGATTAGTGTATTATATTAAATGAAAGTGTTTCATATAAAAAAATATATATTTTGAATAGTCCAACAAATTACATCCTAATATTTTTTTAAAAAAATTGACAATTATATATCCGGTAGAATAACCGTTATTCTTTTATAGGCCAGATAACTATGCAACTAATCTTCAAAACATTCGTACTCCATAACCCATGTTAGACAATGACGTATCTTAGATCAATAATTCCAAATCTTCATTTTAAAATACAACCTTTAGTTAAATGTTCTTATACTAATATTAGAATCATACATGTTTTAATACTTCCCAGTTTTCAGTTCTTTCATCCATAATACAACTATTCCCATAATTATCACTACCTTTGGAAAAACATGACATGCTCTGAATTGATATTGGGATGCGTCTGCATGATGGTAACAAAAATGGAGGCAGACCATTCATTGTTTTTTGTCAATTATTTTCTTCAAGTTTGCTTGTTAAAGGAAAACAACTGCTAAGCAAAATAATTGTTAGGAAATTGAGAGAGAAGTTTAGTGAATTGAAAAACAGAGATGCACACATAACATATAGAGATGCACTTTCTGTAATTCCTATTGGCTTAGTTGACGTTTTCAAAAGCTGGAAAAGAAACTAACTCACGTTTATGACCTAGTAAAAATAAGCTAACCTGCATCTAAATATTCTTAATAAATAAGAAACCATAAATAGTAAATTAAATTTAGAAAAATAAATTAAGTAATTATAATATTCCCTTCCTTAAACTAGAAGCTAATATCATCTAGTTTACTACTGAAACATCAACTATTTCTAGCATGCGTAGTAACCTCAAAAATTGTTCTAACTTGAGATACTTTATTATTATGTCTGCAACCTGATCTTGAGAATTACAGTAACTCAACTCCACAACTTTATCTTTTGTTAGGTCTATGAGAAAGTGGAACCTTATATCAATGTGACAAAGTTGCTTCAACATCCTTCTCAACCAAATATATTGACAAACACTATATCTAGCTGCTATATACTCAATCTCAGTAGTAGACAATGTCACGACAGATTGTTTCTTAGAAGACCATGAAATAACTCCAGAACTAAGTAAGAAAACAAAGCCCAAAATACTCGTTCGATCATTCAGATCACCATTAAAATCACTATCCATGTAAGCTACCAAATCAGAGCACTCACCTTTTTTGTAGAGAATTCCAAGCTTGGTTGTACCTTTTGCATATCTTAGGAGTCTTTTTGCTGCAAGCCAATAAGATTCAGTTGGATATGATATGAATCTACTGATAAGACTTACTCCATACATCAAATCAGGTCTAGTTGCAGTCAAGTACATCAGACTACCAACCACCTGTTTAAACTAAATTTAATCAACTTTGGTTCCAACTCTATCTTTTGTGAACTTTGTCTTGGGAATTGGGGATTCTGCATTGAATTGCTTTTATCCATTCCAAACCTTCTAAAATTTCACGTGCACAATTTCTCTAACACATAAAAATTCCATTTGAATAACTTCAAGAAAGTACCTTATTTTTCCCAAATCAGACATGTCAAACTCCAACATCATTGAATCCAAGTCATCACACATACTTTTATCATTTCTAGTATATATTAAACCATCAACATAAAGGATTACTATTAAAATTTTACCTCCTTCCTTCCACTTTGTGAAATGAAGAAGTCAAGAATTGGTAAATTAATTCTTTCCAAAGGAAATTTTGTCTCAATTGTAAATATGTTCTCCTTATCTAAAGTGTGTATTTTGTTATCTGAAAAACCAATGTTCTTGATATCCCAACCTCATTACAACCTTTAGAAGACCTTAAGATCCATGTTGATTGTGTGTTTGTGATTTGACTAAAAAAGAAAGGCAACCTTGATTTGCTCAGAGTTAGTGGAAGTTGAGAGAAACATTATCTGGTGAGATATTAAGAGAGAAGTTCCTCAATTAGATTATTATATCTTTGTTTGAGTTGTTTTTCTTGTAGATTGATTGTGTCTTTTTCCTGCTTTAATTGAACTTGGAATCACTGCACTTTCCTATGTTTAATTCTTGTTTTGAATATGAAAGTTGTTATGGCGATTGAACTACGAGTCTGATTTGTGAGCAACCACTACTTTTGCTTTAGGAAAAATCTTTTTTTTTGGATCGAATTACTTTGCTTGAGGACAAGCAAGATTGTAGGTTCGAGGGAGTTGATAAGTGCTAATTTTAAGTGTTTTATACATGAGAAAACTTGGGTACTTTTGGTTTTAATTGTTTTTTAAGATAGTAATTACCCCTAATTTGAGAGTTTTTGGATTCAAATATAGGTTCCAAGTCCTGAGTTAAAGGAAATCATTTGATCACAATTCTTGTGTAAATTTCAGGAATAAAGAATGAAGAAAATGAAAGATTGGAAGATGCACGAAGAAAAGAACTAAAATGCTGAAAGTTAAGACTCGCCCAAGCGAGAATGGCTCGCCTGGGCGAGAATGATCCAGAACGTAAAGAAGGTGCAGAGGCTGGCTCGCCAAGACGTCAAGGAGCTCGTCCAGGCGAGGAACAGCTCACCCAGGCGAGAATGGTCCAAAGAGCATTCAAAATTTTACTTAAGGCCTCGCTTGAGCGAGGTGGTCTCGCTTGGGCGAGAAGTCACTTACCCTAGGTTCGAAAACGAGTTTAAAAGCGCAATTTTAGGTTTTCTGGAGGGAGAAAAAAAGGGAAGGAATGAAGGCAGATGACAGGGACGAAAGCAAAGCACAAATTCTCTTCTTCTCTGGCAATCTTCCTTTTCTTAGTTTGTAATGGCTACCATAGGTAGCTAATTCTTCATCTTTGGGATTGAATGTAATATTTTCAAACTCATTTGTAATTTGGGATCTTTACATATAATATCTAGTTTTTATTCAGATTTGGTGTTTTCCTCTCATGCTTAATGCTAGATTTTATCTGATCAATTGATTCTTGATCTTGATTCTTTAATTTGACTAGAAAATAATTTTAAGTTTCTGACCTAGAGGAGAATATGCAATATTTTGGGATTCTAGGAATAGGTTTCAAGATATTGAATGCTCGTAACATCTTTTCTTAATGTTGGGTAATTTGCTAAATAGCTAAGGAATCTGTATTTAGGAAATTTCCTTATAAATCTCATGTTTGAGGAATCAATATGTTTGACATTTTTTTGTGCATCAATTTTGAATAGTTATAAACGTTGTATGTCATGATTTACCAAAATATGAATGAGTGAGATAGATAAAGTTCAATCCCATAGTTTTTCTCAAATATTTTAAACCGCTCTTATTGTTCGTTAGTTTATTTTATAATATGTATGTAATAGCCTGGATACAAATCTGGATGTAATTTCGTATGTAATCTTTATTTTTCATATGGATTATATTACATATGGATTAAATTCGTATGTAATATCCTAGATGCAAATCTGTATGCAAAAATCCATATGTAAGGTTGATTTTTATAGGGATTTGAATTCATATATAATTTCGTATGTAATTCTAATTTTACATACGGATACAAATCTGTAAATAAAATTCCATATGTAATACAAATTTTACATACGGATTTTTACCCGTATATATTTTTCGTAGATAATTGAAGTTTTCTTTTTTAGTGAATGTAATAAGAAAAATATTGATGTAGTGTATGAATAATGTAAATAACAATATAATTGCGAGTTTTTATTATTTAGGTTAAATTTATATAGAACATTAAAAGCAAAAGAGACAAATAAGTTTAGAAGGTTAGGAATTCACTAAGTTTTATCCTTCTTACTTTAAAAAAAAATATTAGAAAATTAATCTTTTATTTGCCAAGATTAATAAAATAAATAGGAGCACTTTAAAGATGTTTCAAATCCATTACAATAAGAAAATGAAAATCCAATCCTCTTCCTATTATAAGAGGAAAACTAGATCAAAAGCCATGTAAAACACAAATGACTTTTGGTCACCCATAGGATCCAAACACATCGAACACGTGATAATAAAGAATCCTAGCTCTACAACACAAAAAACATTGATACAATAGCAGAATGCATACAATAGTTACAGTAACAACTCCTTCCACAAAATAACATTATGAAACATAGCGAGTAATTTCAATCTTTCACCAACAGTAATGATATATTTCGCTTCTTACATTTTGATACATAGATCAAGCACGAACATGACAAGTCTTCCAAATCAGATCTTCAAGTTGATTATGATTTTTTTTTTGTTTTTTGTTTTTGTATAGTGTATGACTACATAGTACTAACTCTACCTTCCCACTGTTAGAATAAATTTTTTGAAGGATAAAATTATTGAGAGTCAGAATCTAGTAGAAGAGTCACATACCTATATCTATGGATGACAATTGATTACTTGATATAGTTATGATATTCCTCAATCAAAATCTTCCTTATTCCTCTTGCTGGACTTGAGAGTGACTCTTTTGATGGGGGTAAGAGACCACAAAGTTTCTGATTTTGATATATTGGGGACCAACCCTTAACCTCCCCTTTTCCTTTTTAACATCTCCATTAAACCAACAACCTGAGAAATTAGGGAGTGTCATTTAAATTATTTTAAATTTTCATTAAAACTATCTTAATTTCGAACGTTAAGGATATCAACATCTAATATGATTATATATATATATATATATATATATATATATATATATATGTGTGTGTGTGTGTGTGTGTGTGTGTGTATGTGTGTGTGTGTATGTGTGTGTGTGAATATATGTATATATGTAGCCCACAATTAAAGGAAATATAATTTCTTAGCAATCTCCCACTTGGGCTATATATATTGTCTTGAAATAATCATATCAAAAAATAAATAAACTAAGTGCATATACTAAATGTTATTTGTCCTTAACTACTTAATCAATTTGGTTCATCTCATATACCAATAATGAATTTACCGCGGCTTTCGTCACATTAAATTTGCAACTGAACCACGATGATTACCATATTGATATACTCAACGACATATATCAAGTTTGAATGAGTAACATGGAAATCACAAGAAATTGATCTCACACATGTCTATTTCCAACTGGTCAAACTTTAAAATCTTCATTAAGATTTATCCAATATTTGCCATATTAACATTGCAAACAAGATAATGTAAATCATTATCTTTTGTTCAGCAAAAAATTAAATAATATAATGTCTAACTTAAAACATATAAAGTATACATAATAATCCCACTAAACCAAGTTATCATCAACAATAATACCCATATGAGCAATATGCTCATGCAAGACTTCAGGGATCAATCCTTTGGTTAATGGGCCTGCTTGCACTGTTGGGCTCTTGTTGTTGTTGGAGTAAAGCACTACTGAATTATTGTCACAATAACTGGCTTTTCAATGCTATCTACCACATGAAGTTTGGTGACAAAGTTTCGCAACTAGATGTCATGGTTAGATGTCTCATAGGAAGTAACAAACTATGCTGCCATTGTTGAAGATGTCACAAGAGTTTGTTTAGCAGACTTCTATGAGACAGCTCCTCCAACCAACATGAAGACGTAGCCTGATGTAGAGCGTTTATTATCTTGGCCTTCGATAAGTGAACATGTAATCTTTTGATCTCTTCAAATAACGCGTCATGTGCATAATTGTTATCCAATGATACATGCTTGGATTGCTCAAGTGTCTGCCTAGAACTCCCACTATAAATGCTATATCAGGACGTGTGCAGACTTGAGCATACATTAAGCTCCTTGTTGCTTATGTATAAGGTTTATCATGCATTATTGTCCTTTCAAATCATTTTTGGGACACTATTTGAGCCTAAACTTGTCTCCTTTAGCCACGGGTGTGTTGACCGGTCTACTACTTCTCATGCCATATCTACTTAAGACTTTATCGATAAAGTTCTTCTGTGATAATCCAAGAATACCTTGAGAACGATATCTTAATATTTGGATTCCTAATACAAAAGAAGCATCATCAAGATCTTTCATTTCAAATTTGTTCGACAAAAATTTCTTGGTTTCATGCAACAAACCTATATCATTGCTTGCAAGTAATATATCACTGACATATAAGATTAGGTATTCATATTTACTCCCACTGAACTTGTAGTATACACAATCATCAACAATATTTGCCTCAAAGACATATGAGGTAATAACTTGATGAAACTTGTGATACCATTGACGAGAAGCTTGTTTGACACCATAGATGAATTTCTTTAATTTGCAGACCACAGACTTTGGATTACTTGCACAAAGTTTTTTGGTTGCACCATATAAATTCTCTCATCAATGTCTCCATTAAGAAATGTCGTCTTAACATTCATCTGATGTAACTCTAAATCAAAATGAGCTACTAAGGCCATTATTGTTCTAAAAGAATCTTTTGAAGATACTGGAGAAAAAATTTCTTTATAATCTATGCCTTCCTGATGAGTAAAGCCCTTAGCGACTAGACGAGCTTTATATCTTTCAATATTAGCCATAGAATCCCTTTTAGTTTTAAATATCCAATTACAACCAATGGGTTTAACAACTTGAGGTAATTCTACTAGATCCCAAACATCATTGTCTCTCATAGACTTAATCTCATCCTCCATGGCATCAATCCACTTTTAAGAATTAGAACTTTTCATGGCTTGACAGAAGTTGATTGGGTCATCTTCTATTAAACTAATGTCATCTTCATGTTCTTAAAGGTACACAAGGTATTCATCCGAAATAACACTTCTCCTTTCTCTGGTAGATCTTCTTAATGGCACTTTTTGAGGTTGTTGAGTTTGTTCTATAGGTTGTATTTGAGGAGGATTCTCATTGTTGTCTTGTTTTATAAATGTGTCCTGAATAACAATAGGTATGAATACCTGATCATTATCAATAATAGATTTCTCATAAAAAACAACATTCCTAATGTTTCCTTCTCTTCCAAACTTAACATCTCAAGAAATATTGCATTTCCCGTTTCAAAAATTGATCTTGATGTAAGATCATAAAACTTGTATCCATGGCATTCAACATAACCAACAAAATAGCAGCTAACTGTCGTTGAGTCTAGTTTTCTTTCTTGCGGCTTATAAGGTCATGCCTCAGCCAGACATCCCCAAATTTATAAGGGGTTTTGTTAACTGCTTTGATTGGTACCCTGTTAAGGATGTACATTGTAGTCTTTAAGGCTTCTCACCAAAGCCATTCACGAAAGGTGGAATTACTGATCATACTTCTCACCATATCCTTAAAAGTTTAGTTCCTTCGTTCTACAACACCATTCATACTAGGTTCACCAAGCATGGTGTATTGCAGAACAATTTCGCACTCATTTAGAAAAAGCGCAAAAGGTCCCAGATGTTGTTCTCCTGATCCATCATATCTTTCGTAGTATTCATCACCACGATTAGATTTAACAACTTTGATTTTCTTTCCAAATTGGAGTTCAACTTCAGCTTTGAAAGACTTGAAAACGTCCAAGGATTGTGACTTCTCGTGAATTAAATATAAGTACCCATAACGAGAGTAATTACCTATAAATGTAATAAAATACTATTGTCCATTCCGTGAAGCAGTAGGAAACGAACCACATATATCAGTATGTATTAGTTCTAAGACATCTTTAGTTCTCTCTATACCTAGTTTTCTTTCATTTGTTCTTTTCCCCTTGATACATTCAATACAAACTTAAAAGTCCTTTAAATCAAGGGGTTCAAGAATTCCATCCACCACAAGCCTTTGAATTCTCAATTTAGAGATATGGCCTAAACGGTTATGCCATAATGAGGCAAAATTCTCATTTAATTTTTGTTTTGTACCTCTTGAACTTGTTTGCAGTATTTCATTGCAGAAATTTAAATCAAGCTTATACAAATTATCAATTAAAAAATTGGAAAAAATAACATTTGAGTTTTGGAAGAGACAAACTTTATTATTTTTGAAAGAACAATGATAACCAGATTTGTCCAAACGAAAAACAAAAGCTAAATTCCGTCTAAAGGACAGTACATAAACGTCTCAAATAAATCCAAAAATAATCTAGTCTTAAAGCATAATTTGAAGGTTCCTACTGCTTCCACTGCAACTTTATTGCTATTCGTCACATAGATAAATCTTTGAGCATCAGTTGGTGGTCGACTCCATAGGCAACCTTGAATAGTAACACTTATGTGAGAGTAGCAGTAGAATCTACCCACCAAGTGTCCATAGGTGCAAAACTTAAATTAACTTCAGAACAAACAAAAGCAAGAATCATACCTTGTTTGCAAGCCAAGCGACGTATTTGGCACCATTCTTTTTTATGTGTCTTGTTTTCTTGCAGAAGAAACAAGTTAAAAGATCATTTTGTTTCTTTATGGTTTTCTTATGAGAATATGTAACCGCAGTAGTCTCACGCTTTCTTTTATGCTAATAGGACGAAGTCATATGAGCACTTTCTTTATGTTCTCGCTGATAGGACGATATGTCGTAGTAGTCTCACACTTTTTTTTATATTGTTTTTTTAATGATGAAAAATCTTATCTTTAATTATTTTAAACAAAGTTTAAGCTAATTATTATTTTTTAAAAAAAATTAATGAAACTAAGTTTCATTTATATTTCTCACGTTAAGATAGGCTTCCCATCTAATAAAACCCTAAGGGTAAATAGGCTTCTCATATAATAAAACCCTTAGAGTATCTACACCGCCTCTTTCTACTATCACCACTATTTTTATTTTTTATTTTTTCTTAGCTTCATCTTTTATTTGTCGTTACCACCACCACCACTTCCTTCTTCTTCTCTTCTACCAATTTTTATCTTCTTCTCCTCTACCAACTTCTATGCCTCATACTAGTTATTAAATCTGGGAACAAAGAGATTAGTTATTAAATCCAGGAACAGAGATTTTCACGCTTTCATAGTCAAGGTGAATATAAACTAAGAATGGTCTCATTTTATTCATTTTTATGAATTTTAGTTGAGTGTTTTTTTTTTTTGCTATGATATGAAAGCTTAAACAGTAGTAGTAGCAAAAAGATAGGAGACAGTCTTCCAAAATTCTTAATGATGTTATGTTGTTTTACTTTTATTAATATTTTTATATATTTTTTATTATTAATTATCTTCTTTTCTCTCTTAGATTGGAAGTGGATTCTTGATATTTTTAGTTTGCAGATTTAAGGATATTTTTGGAGATAGTAAGTTGTCTTTAATTAACTGAAACTAGTTGGTATGATGAATTTTTAATTTTTTTTTATTGTTCCTTTTCTTTATTTATTTGTTGTATTCAGAGTTATTAATATAGTATAGGTTGAATTTGAATATGCGATTACGTATTTTTGTGAAAAACTTTTTTGAAGGTGAATAATGTTTAACAAAAATTAAAATTTTTATAAGAATTTTGTATCTTGTTGGAATGGAGTGCACCAGATACACTTTCTATCCTACCGGATCACCTTATTAAGCCATTAGACAGGATCCACATTAGTGATCTTGTTTTACTTCATACCTAACTTCCGTTTGAAGCAGCAGTAATTCTTTAACAATTTTTATGCTATTATTATTTTATGGTTTCATGTTATCAACTAATTTTATCTATGTCACTTTCTAAGTTACAACTTAAATTCAGTTTTTATCTCTTATCATTACTTTTCCAATTCAGTTTGAAAATGTTTATTTAAATTTAATTTTATTTCTATTTTGTTGGTGTTAATTGCCCATACAATTAGGCCATGTATATGTGATTGTGGTTGTCAGCTAAAGTAAAAAAAAATTGTTTAAATCGGATTAGTGAAACAGAAATATAAACATTGAAAAAGTGATTAAATTATAATAAGTAACTAAATAACTTCAAGGTACCAAGTAAAAATATTTTAATATTTACATATTTAGATATTATAATTGATATATAATTTTTTTTATAATTATTGTTCTCTTTAAATGATGTAAATATAACTTTTTAAATGAAATTATCTTGCTTCTCCAATGATAAATCTTAAATAAACATGTTTAGAAATACACTTCAATATAGAAGACTTGAATAGATTTTTCTAGAGATTTTATCCATATAGAACTCTAGCATAATTCTTCTGGTTTTATTTTTTTGTAATTTTTCAAAAAGACAATACTAATAATGAATAATAATACAAAAGATAATTTAAATTTTAGATTTGTGTATAATAAAATAAATATTACAATAAATTTGTTGAAATAAAATAAATAAGGCAAAAAATATTATTTAAATAAAAACATTAATAATAAATATAGAAATAAAATTATTTATAATATTATTTAATATAATTGTTTTAGAATAATTATTCAACAAAAAAATTATTCTATACATTTACTTCATGGATTATTATTAAATTAATTAATCACTCTTTTAAGTTAGATATTATTGCGTAATTTACTGATGATGAAAATCTAAAAAATAACATAAATTTAAAAGATCAAAAATGGTTTTGTAGTTATAATAATTTTGTTAGCATTAAAATAATAAAAGAGAATAGAAAAAAAACAATGATGCATCTTTCAGATTTTAAAGATTAGTTTAGTAAAATTTAAAATCTTTACTGATTAAAGAATATTTTTTTTTACATTTTAAAAAGTTGATATATATAATATATAATATATAATTTAAATATAAAATAAATTCTTCGTTTACATTATAAATCTGATTAAAACTTTTTAATATTAATAATATAATAATTTTGAAATCAGCGGTTTATATTTATTTATTAACTTTTTAGAGATAAAAATTATTATGGGATTTTTACATTTAAATTATATTTTATGATAAAATTATTTATTTTATATTGTTTTTAAATGGTGAAAATCTGTATCTTTAATTATTTTAGACAAAGTTTAAAGTATTTAATAATGTTTTGAAAACCATTGAAACAAAGTAAATTTATTTAATGTTTCTTCACGTGAACTCAGAATAAAAATCTAACAAACTCTCACAAACCTTTAACAGCATCTCCACCCGCCGCCTCCTTGTTATCTTTTGACTTTTCTTGCTTCACCTTTTATTTGTCACAGTCGCCACCACTACTTCCTACTTCTTCTCCTCCACTAACTTCTATGCCTCAAAGCAGCCATGGACAGAGTAATGAACCATTTTGTCTTTGTTGTCTACTCCAAGACCCTTGCTACCCTCTCGTTTTAACAGGTTTCCACTTTCTCTCTTCTTTCTAAGCTCCTCCAATTTACTGCTTCAACTTTTTAAATCACTGACATTGTCTTAACCTTCAACTTTGCAGAACCCTTTCTTTCACTTTTCTCTGCAAATTTTTCCTATTCTTTTGCAAGGAAACTTTGTCCTAAACAAAAATGTAAGAATGTTATTTATTGGAAATGTGCAGCATAACTGTTATGCAGAATTGTGTCATCTTCATGACCAATTTGGCTCTGCTCTCACTCTTGTGCTAGTGGTCATCTTCGGGTCCCCTCTCTTCTTTTACTTTTATTTATATAATAATAACTAACTTTAATCACTTCTTATGCTTGCTCTATTTAATTCCTACAATAACTTTTATGCCTCGTAATAGTAATTAACTCTGGGAATAATAGATCCTCGATCCTTCTACGGTCAATGTGAATATAGGTTGAGAGTGATCTCATTTTATTTTCTTTTATGATTTTTGATTTTGGAATTTTTATGTGAAAACTTAAACAACAGTTTGCATATAAAATTTTGATGACATTATGGTGTTTTATTTTATTTAACATTTTTTTATTTTTTTATTATAATTTTTTTTCTCTTTCACGGATTGGAAGTGGATCCCGGTCATCTTTAGTTTGTAGGTTGATGGGTATTCTTGAAAGCGTAAGTTCTCTTTGGATCAAACTAGCTCGTATAATGATTTTTGATTTTATTGTCTGCACTGTTTATAATATAACATTTGCGGAATTTGAATATACGATTATGCATTCTTACAAAGAACTTTTATGAATGTGTTTGGCAAAATTTAATATTATTTTTTATAAATTAAGAATAAGGATTTTGTATCTTGTTGGAATGGAGTGTATTAATCTCCTTATTAAGCCATTAGAGAGGATCCACATGAGAGACCTTGTTTTGCTTCATACCCAACTTCCATTTGAAACAACAGTTACCAATCTTTAAGTTGTTAGTTTTTTTTATGGTTTCATGTTATCAACTAACTTTCTTGATACTACTTATCTTGTGTCACCTTTTAGATTATAACTTACTTCAATTCAATTTTTATCTTTCATCATTACTTTTCCAATTTAGTTTGGAAATGTTTATTTAGATTTAATTCTATTTCTATTTTGTTTTTAATAGTGTTGATTGACCCATAGAGTTAAACATATATTAAAGAAGTGATTAAATTACTAATTGTCATGACAACAAATAACTAAGTAATTTCAAGGTAACAAGTAAAAAATATCTTATATTTACTTATTTAGATATTATAATGGATATGTTATCTTTATTCTATAATTATTGTTCTTTTTAAAATATAATTTTTAAATTAAATTATCTTGTCTTGAACAGACTCTAATTCTAATAGATAAATTTTAGATAAACATATCTAGAAATACACTTTAATATATGAAAGATTTGAATAGATTTTTAATATGTGCACTGCTATATTTTGCATGCGTTGTGTTTGGGTGTTGTGTGTCCATTGATAAAATATTGCATGTGATCTGGTATATATTGCATCCATGCTCTTTAGCCGTTGTGTGCACTCATAATATCTATATCTTATAATATCTATATCTTGCATGTGTTTTGTTTGGCTATACACTGCTAATATATATCTTGCTATGCATTTTGTGTGTCCAAATCTTTCAACTTAATTGGTAATCAACTTAATTGGTAATGTATACTGTCACACAGTCTAAATATCAAGTGGTATAACACATTTGCATGTTTATTTGTAATTCAGTCAAGATATCTCAATTTAATTTATAATGAGTCTTCACATAATATAAATTGCAAGTAATGTTTTAACAAAGATAAGATAACTTGTTTGAAATATCTTTATTAGACCAGAATCTGTTTGATGGTGATACATATAATTGGGAATCATATTCTATAGGTAATTTTTGACATTAAAGAGCAAAAAGACTTGTAATATATCCTTACATTAAGACAACAAAATAACCAACAACTATAACTTCTAATCCCAAAACATCATAATATAAAAAATATCAGTTGTATTTTTTGGTTTATAAAAAAATTCGTTTTATGTAACTATTCATTTTTTTATACCTTCGTATTGATATGAATCAAGTCATGAAGTTTCACCAAACAAATAATCTTTCACCATGTGAGGTATATCAAAGGATTAAAAATATCATGTATTAACTCAAAATAAGACCACTGTCTAATATATCAGGAAACAGATAAAACATACAGACAATTATCAATTACCAAATTATAATCAGATAACAAGTAACCGTTAATTAAATATTATATTTGACAAAAGAAAAAATACTTCAATGATTTCGGTCCACCATGATATGAATTTTACTCTTCGCATTATTTTTAAATAACTTAATCAAACGAAACAATAAATTAGTATTTTATTTAAAATATTCAAGCCTTGGTGTTGGTAGCTCCCTTGCCACCACCACAACACTGCCAAGCTTGTCACCACCTTTCACGTCCTTGCCACCAAACTGTGTTAAATTCTCCTTCGTCTCATATTATGCCTTGTATAAAGCGGCGTCTTTTTTATGTAATTAATGTCATTTGAAATGTCATAATTATTTTTATTGCCAACAACAATAAATGATACCTCTAAACGCCATTATAAACCTTTTAATACAACGCTTATTATGGTCATATTATAATTAATGATGAATGATAAAATATGTAGTATTTTATAATTATATATCCAGTAGTATTTAATAATTTATCAGATTTCATAATCATATATGTTACATTAATATCCAATAGAAGAAAACTAAAATAACAATACTTTTGTAATAACAGAAGATCACATTTAAATATTTCATAGTGCAACATAACATAGTATATGTTCTAACAGAGTTTACAAAATATTAGGTTCCAATACACTATTACAACTTACTAAATTGTTCAAAATCACTTCCCATATGAAATACAAAAAAAAAAAAAAAAAA
>Ga0209489_105176_pt1 | contig 23064 bp, 8 predicted proteins | sample SiratrowhiteBW_FD_187527 | JGI IMG/M metagenome (GOLD analysis project Ga0209489, IMG submission 187527) | Root nodule microbial communities of legume samples collected from California, USA - Siratro white BW (SPAdes) (version 2) | ecosystem: Host-associated > Plants > Roots > Nodule | place: USA...
TATATATATATTCTGTTATAATATTAAAATTATTACCGAGAGATTACTTAGGCAAAATTGTTGCTACCAAACTATCTTGTATTCTTATATTGTTTATGCAATGTGTTTGAATTCTGCAACTAAATACTAAACACAAAAGAAGTGACCTGATTTAAGGTCAATATAATCAATTGATGAGATGCTGATATGGAAATTAAGCAAATACGAAAGTGGAAAGTGAAAGAACAACAAGAAAAACAAAGGAAGAATATTCACATAGACTGAAAAAAAAAATACTCGTGTGGGACTATTGAAACATAATTGTTTTGTAACTATAAAGATCAAAATATAAAAAGAGCATATGTATAGAAACTAATGTAAAGTAAAAACAAATTAACATCACGTAATTGTTAGGTCACATCATTGTTGTTAATAAAGTTAAGGTTTATTTAGTTATAATAACTAAAACATAAAGATTTTGCTAGAATAAAATCTAAAACAAATAATTTCTAGGAATAGGAAACAAAATATTAAAATTATGCAAGTATAAGAAAAAAATGAATAAATAAACTTATTAAAAAAAGATAATGAATACTTTAATCCTTCTATAAGGTTAAGTAGTCAAGAAGACTATAAACTTAAGAAATACAAAAAAAAACAAATACACCGATCTGAATAAAAGTGCAGACCTTTTAAAATAAACCAAAAATAGTACTAAAAAAACACGTCATCTCAAAAAGAGCTTCATATCCAAGCCAAAATGTAAACCCAAAATCGGATAAAAAGGAGCAATATAGGACCAAACTTATAAAAAAAAAAATACGATAATACTTTATAGAATAGCTTATGAAAATCGTTAAACTTTTGTTTTTCTTTAAATAAAAATAGTTTACGCATAAGTATTCAAATTATAAAAAGTTATCCAATAATATTTTCCCTATTCTAACATTTTTTTATCCAAAAAAAAACCCATGGGACCGCATGAGTTTTATGGCATGCACTACAGGGGCACTTGGTCACATGAACACTTAAAATGTGTCTTGTTATAAGTTGGGGGTGGTGAGAGAGGATTGCCCAATCACACTCTACAATTGTTGTTGATTGATAAACAACTGTCCTGAAAACAATTAACTAAGTGTTAATTCGTAATTATTTAAAAAATTTAGAAGTTCTTGTAATGGTTTCCACCATCAATTTTAGAAAAACCACTTCCGTGGAGGGCATTAATCATGCTTTCTTTTGTTGTTGTTGATTGAAGTGACGCCGATGTTATCATTAAGATCATCCGGATCCTAATTATGGCCCACCAAGTTGTGCTTATAGTAAATTTAACCAATGAAATTATGAACCAAAATATTTAATAAGATTATTGATAGACATGATCCTATCATATTAGAACCCCATTAACTTTCTAATCATATTTCTTTCTTTTTGCAACCATTACTTTGGAAGCATCCATAAAGGATTAAAAGATAGCCTCAATGTGACTTAGATTTCAAGTTGGAAATCCATTTTATAGATATGTTCCAAGTGCTTTTTTAAGCACCCCCAAACAATGTGCGTGTGACTCAATTAGCCCCTCCAAGTATTCCAAGTGACATTACCTACTTCATTTTAAAACTAATATTTCCCCTTTTTAAAAACCCATTTGTTGGATGTTTTGTGGGGTGGAGTTAGCTTTAAGTATATCTACTTCTATCTCTCATATAATTAACAATTAATAATCTAATTAACGTGAAAGGTAAGCCTAGAATTAGATTAGATGGTCAAGAATGTCCACATTTATAACAATGAAAAGAAGAAAAACGTAATTTGAAAACCCCTTGCACTTTTTATGGGTTTTAAATATGCATTTAAAGTTTTGGAGAATGAAGTTTTTGAGAGGGAACTGTTGTAGTCAATCAATGAGACAAGAACAAGTGCTTGTTTTGCTAATAAAGTGACCAACATTTAGACGACTATGTGCTAATGCAACATGCCACTCACATAACATATAACCCAAGGGAACATTTGCACGTGACATCTTTTTATCTAACATTAATTATACATCACCCATATATATAAAATAAAGTAAAGAAAACTATTTTGTTAGTTCCACATGTCTTCTGAACTGTTTGCACCACTCCAGATTATCTTCGTTCACCACTCATCATGTACCAAATTTTTGCTGTTCCAACCTCATTTCTATTTAATTAACTTTCATTTTCTATGATTGGAATGCTTTTTAATCTGTGTTCGTTCTCAAACCTAGATTCTCCATGTTCATTCCCCCCCACTTTTGCCAAACATAAGACAACTTTCATTTTTCTGGAACTCTTGTCTTTCTTGTAAAGACAAATTTTGATTCAGATTCCTATAATTAAAACTAATATGCAATTGCAATAAAGTTAACTAACGTGTATTTAAAATTAGACGAAGGTGACCGAAGGGTGCTCGAATCTTGCCATACCTCGACTATTGTTCACCAATATCATTCAAATATTTGCTAATTCAAATCACGCTTAATTGACTATGTCTCTTTCTTTTTATGTATTTTTCAATTGCATGCTAAGGAATTAGAAAATATAAAGTGAATTGTTATAGAATTGATTATGAGAAGAGAAAACTCATTATATGTACGTAATCTTAATGTGATAGAACTTTCGGACTGGATCAATAGAACCGTTGAGTAATTTATGTTCTTAAATAAAAATGATTAGAAAAAACATGTTTTACTTTGCTACCTACCTAGGTACGACAATTGGATAATTAATTGCAAAGAAAACTGTCCACAAAACCGTGGCATATATAAACATAATTATTAGATTCTCATACCTTGAACCAAGGAGGAACTAGTTGAGTAAATCCAAGAGGGGGGAAACCAAAATAAATTTGGGCAACCTGCATTTAAGACAAAATAGTTATTAGAAAAAATAAATTTTTGTAGTTATGAAGAAGAAATAGAAAGAAATATATAACAACTGCTTTTATAATTTTGTTGGATATCACTACTTTCAAATCCTTCACCTCTACTTTTGCAACACAAAAAAATATTCACTAAGAATTATTTTGTTTTAATATAGATCTTGCATATTTAAATTTAAAGAGTTACTTATAAATTAAAATAAATTATTTATGAATTAAAGAAAATTGTTTTGATAAACAACTCCAACTGTAAACCATTTATGTGTGTAATCTATATTAAAATAATATGTTTATTTCGAAATAATTCTTATAAATGACTTCAGTTGAAGACGCTCTAGTGAATAATTGGTAGATTTTGTAGAATATTGTGTAGATCCACAATTCTAAAGCTTTTGTTAAGATGTGTTCCACGTGTAAGAAAGAAAAAAGATCAATTTCAAGTTTGAAATATAAGCCTAATAATAAATTTCCATTGAAATATTTTTTTTTATGTTATAAAAACTTACGTAAAAGTATAAATATGAAACTATGAAAGTGTGGATTTTATAAATACAAAATTGTAAAAGTGTAAATTTATAAAATTTTGCACTGAAATAAAACTTTGAAAGTGTTAAAATTAATGTGATATAATGAGATCTTTATAAAATAAAAAGATTGCTCTGGGGTATTACTCTTGCTATGAATATGATCTTATGAGGTAAGACGCAAATCAGAGGTCTTCCACGGCGTCATATCTTTAAATATTTTTGAAACTATTTTTTTAAATTGCACTTTTGCAGTTCCCTGCAAAATTCATCACTTTTCCTCATAACATGATTCCTAAGGTAATCAAGATTTAGCTGGGTTTGGGGTTGCATTAATTCGAGGTTCTTTTGGTTGTTAGATTTTTCAGTTTTATTTACATCACGAATATATTTTTCTCTTAAAGTCGTTTGCAATAAAAATTCATCGCAAAAGATTTTGTAAAATATTTTTGTCTTTCCTAACCTTGTCTGTCACGAAATAAATATGAAATGTTCAGCAACTGATTATGATAGATTTTTCTTTCACACAAGCGATTATTTAACCTAAGATTTGTCATAAACAAGTTTAAATTACAGGAATTTTGAGACACATCGATCCCTCAAAATATTTCAGTCCATAATTTCATCACAATTTGCTATTAAATGATTATCAAAAGATATTGTAGACATTTTTTTAGAAATTTTTTATTAAATTCATGGATGGTTATATACATATAGAAGGTTACTTTAAAAATAATTTGAAAATAGTTATTTTTTTCATTTTCTTTAACTGTTATTTTTTTGAGTGATTTGATGATATGTAAATTTGTATATGTTATGAGGTAGTAGTGAATTTTGTAATGAATGGATTGAAAAATGAAGAAAATAATGGAGGTGATGTGTTGGTTAGGAATAAAAGGTGGAAAAGGAATAAAGTAAAAGGAAGTGAGGATGACAAGTGTGGAAGAAAGGTTGGTGGATTATGTTTGAAATTTATTGTTTGGGAATTAATGAAAAGATGGCAATAAGATCTGAGACCCACTCCTCCTGAACTCCTTGTTGGGAGTCAAAAGGTAAGGACAAAAACAGTTTTTATGTTTGATGCCTCCTTCCTATCAAAACTATCAAGATATGTCTAAATGCTAATGACTGTTAGGTCCTCTTTGCTACACCAAGCTAAATCAAAAGATAACTGAGATAGATGTTAGGACTATTAGGTCCTCTTTCCGCAATATATGTAATTTAATTAAAAATAAGTTTTTCAATGAATGATGAATAAAAGTTTATAAATATTTATTCTTTACTTTTGAATCATCTGAACCCGTATTATCTCTAAACTTTTTAGGAGTTTGAAGTTGAAATATATATTATATAAATAGTTGAAATTATGCCCATGAAGATGAGTTAATTATATTAGGTGTTTAATTAATGGTTTGAAAGGTTGTATACGTTGTGAATCATTATTGTATGTGCAGCTTAATGTTGTTGAAGTTGAAGCTAGGATTTACCAAAATCTAGAAAAACTAAATTGAGATAAAATAAGTTTATACCGAAATTAAGTCAAGGCAAATTACGTGGCATTTTAACACATCAATATCAGACCAGCAAGACGTGAAATAATATTATAGGGCCGAAAAAACTGGTGTTTTATATTAAAATACTAATGAATATCATGTATAATGTACAGTATTTATAAATATACAAGAAATGTAAAAACAAAATGCACAAAATCATTAAAATTATAAGATGACAAATATGTATATGTTAGTGCGGAGAAAAATTAGCAGGGAATCAAATTGATAATTATTAAATTTGTAAAAAATACGATATGAAATTACTAAAAAATAATAATTTTAACACATGAAAATATATGAATAAATATTAGGGTAAAACATATACTGAATTTTAATCAATTTCCATGCTCTTCTCAAAAATACAGATTCAAACATACAATATAAAAATATCTACACAATGTTGTATTTGCAGAGCAAGATGAAGAAAGTAGGTTGCAAGAATGAATTATCATTACAAATAACAATATCAAAATTATAAGGTTGATGATAGGATTCTACAAGGAAATTGGATGGTGTGGGTCTTGTTTGTTTGTAGGAGTGCAAAAATATAGGAAACAGTAAAACATATACTGTATACCTTCGAATGCATCACATACCAATGAACTAACTTGTCGGAACCAAGCAAATGAAAAATATTCGAGACATAAACTGCAACCCAAGCTGATTGACAGAGAAGCACAACCAAGGGCACTAACTAAAATATTAACCCAACCTCTTATCAGAACCCCTAATATTCAAGTTAAACCATTTCTTTTTCCCTGACTTGTCCTTCCCATCTGACCCTCCATCTTCCCCGGGGCTCTCTTCACCAGTAGTCATTTTGCTAGAACTTCCATTGCTCAAATTACTACCATTTCCACTAATATTCGTTGACTTCACAATGGTGAAGGAAGAATGGATACTATCCCTTTGTTTCAGAAGCTCGTCTACCTGCATACCAAGGCAGATAAGGCCTCAATAAGGTCACAAACACATAATAAAAAAACAACTCTTAATTTATTCGTTTCACATGTTTTTCACCAATAACTACAAAAGTGTCACTTTATTTTCTATCTTAAAAAACTCACGAAGGAGATGGTGAAATAAACTAAAACATGTTTCCGCAATTTCCCCATATCTTCAGAACAAGTAAAATATGATAGAAATATAAGTCAATACATGTATTAAAAATTAAAACAAACCAAACCAAACAAGACTTTAAGTCTCCACATGATAGAATTTTGAGTTTCTAAGTCACAAAAAGAAAGCAATCGGAAATAACATTTAGTAGCAAAAATGTTTACAATTCCAAAATAAACAACTCAAGTCATGTTATAGACGTAAACTCTGCATTCATGCACCCAAAGAACATCCTATGCATTTAGGACTTGGGAGTAAGGGTCCTTTAACACCACATAGGAGCATCAACCTGTCAAACTCCTTTTTCAACTGCTTTCACATCAAGAATTTATCTTTTTATGAATTTTTAAATGATTTAGGTGACTATGCAGTTTAATCTTATTTAGCACTAATCTACCATCATACTTTATTATTGTGATTTACTACTTTTCTTTGGTATGAAGTGGAAATATTGAACTATTGTTGTATTAAGAGAGTATGTTATGCATACATGTCTTACGAGTTGACTTTGGGTCTACGATAGTTCCTCTCCTCGACCTCTCAAGTTTGACAATCTTGGCATCAACGACCCAGTGATAGAGTCTGGTAGTTGCCTGGAAACTATAATTGCTACCAAGGTCTGAGTGGGACTGAACTTTATTCATGCTTGATGCTTCAAGTCCAAGTGACTAGAACTTGAATCTTATCCCAATGTTGAGTGACAAAATATGGTCATATCAGAGAAAGAAAGATAAAGTCTTTCATTAAACAAGGACTCACCATGATTTGTTGCAAGACCTGCAAATTATATTTGATAAATATTATGATTTTCTCTCTCCAATATGACCATATCCTGTTGCTTAACAAGAGAACATCCAATCCTAGTAACCATTGTATAGGGGTACATTAATAACTTTATTTTCAAAGTCAATTCTTTGAAATCGAGTACATCAATCATGTGATAATGTATATTAAAGACAACCTAAGATGAGCATCATGTGGCACAATAGTTGAATTATTTCCTTTGTCACTTTTAGCCACCCACACCAAAACCCCCGGTATTAGAAAGAACACAAATGTGCATTTAAAAATATACACTGATATAGTAACGGTAGTACAAGTTGAAAGAACATACAGATTGTTTTTCTTTTGTGTATCTATCTGTCACTTCCTGATAGCGCGCCAATGCCTGAAAAGTATCAAGAGAAACAACCGTCCCTTATAAGTGTCTCAATAAATACAATAACTATGAATGACTAAAGAAAATAATAACCTTTCTGTATTCTGCTTCAAATTGGCGTAGCTCATTCCTCTTTCTTAAAATCTGAGCTTCAACATCCTTCAGTTTTTGGGTGGTATCTTCATACGATTTTGCACATACTGCCTCAATAGTATAGCTAGCAGTCTTAAAGAAGTTATCTCCTAAACAATATTAAGTTGAATCAGGGTACATGTAAACTTAAACAGTTTACTTAAAAAATAGTCTAAGTTGGCAAAAGAGCAATATGACAAAATAAATTATTCAGACCATAAACAGCAAATATGTGAGTGCCAGGCTTTAGTTCCGAGACTTCACAAGGCTGAAGACCTTCCAACCTTTTAAAGAAGGCCCCATCAGGGTCCTTGGCCATCGCTAACTGCACATAGCACTTACAGTAACCACCTTTTGCAGAGAGCCCGCAGCAAAGGAAAAAGAAACCTAGTGGGCATAATTTTCATACCGCATTCATCGTTGAATCCATTCTATACACTTGAAAATGTAAGAAATACATTCCTGCAGACGTCACCTTGCCAGTCTTCTCACTATCTTCCTGTATAGAAAGATAGATACATACAATCAACTAAATATACACCCAATTGGGATTTCATATACATTACATAAGAAAATAACTAGCTGCAGTTTGTGCAATCTACAAATCTACAAGTAGCTTAACAATAATCAGATGGTGAATCTTAATAATATTCATAAAATAATTGGTTACAACTTGCAGGCCATGCAAAGCTCTTTCACAGAAAAATGGTGTTATGTTTCTCTGACTTGTGAGGAGCATCCACTTACACTGTATAATCTATCTGCATGAAGTGTTTTGCAGACATTGGCATTTTGGGGACTTGGTTTTATTCAGATGAGAAACACAATTACCACTAGTCTAAAAGGTTTAACGGCAGTCATGGCAGTATTCAAATTTGTGCCATCACGCTTTTCAATTTATTTAGAATGAAAAAAAACACGTTTTTTTAATAATGATCAATGACTATCAACATTATGTTACAAGAGAGAAAGGTTCAGCTATTTGTTCATGGAAAACAGTTGAATAACCTAATAGTTTAGACTCTTCCACAGTTGAAGAAAACACTAGACTTAAACTCTCAAAGCTTAAGTACCCTTCTCACAAGAACTGGTTTCACTTTCACAAGATTTAAACTCCCATTCTCAAGCCAAAATGGTTGATAAGGCTTTCCACCTCAACTCACTCATTGATGGTATAGTTATTTAAATATATTATCCATTAAACCAACAAGTCCAAAGGGTAGAAGGGAGTAAGTGCAGAGCAGTAGAAGCACTAGAACAATGAAATTTACCTGCAATGCCAGACCGTAGCCTCCATTCACATCTTGTTCAAAGTAGAGCAACTGAAAAATAACCCTTCAATATTTCAATCCAATACCAAACCCAGAAGCAAAACCACAAACGGACAAGGGAATTGTTAACGAAGACATGAAAAAATAAGTGATACCTTGAATTTGCTTTGTGCTGTTGAAGTAACTCTTATTACAATGCCCGACTCAGCTTGCTGTTCATTTATTGTCACACCAAAAAAATGAGCACATTGCTTCTCTACCTGCAACAAATTATGACATAAGTGGAACTCATACACCACCAACAAGACTACTGTTTTGCTTCATCCATCATGAAGAAAGTAAGAACCTTTCCACTAACTGATGTTCCAATTGGAAGGGGTCTGACTGTAACTGTTCCGTTCAGAGCTTCTTCAAGAACATTAGCTGAAATGGTAGTCTTGATAGGGACACCCAGTTTGCTGTAACAAAATAAAATAAGATATAAATCAAGGCAAAGCAAAAATAATTTTGAAGACAAATAGTCGTGCACTAAAATGTACACCTGAATAAAGCTGCAAACATTGTGTTCACTGTCCCAAGATTAGACAAATCAATCTCCATGTCCATGCTATCAGCATCGAGTGCCTGATATGTATTGGCAGAATATCTTAAAGAATGTTGCATATCAATTGGAGAACTATATCGGGAAGAATATGAACTGAAATGTTTAAAAGCTTTTAAGAGATATATACAGATAATACTACATAAATCAAGACATTTACAATACACCCATAAAAAGAACATAATAGTGAAGAAAAATGAATTTTCAGATAATCAGCAAGCCAAAAGAATGAAATGGATGTATTGATTGAAGGCAAGGAAAATAGTATGACAAAATAAATCAAAGATAGGTAAACAAAAAAGTAGCACTTATGTACACAAAATCAATACTGAAATAAATGACAAAAAAATCACAAGTGTATGAAATCCAGTTTTGGTTAAAAAAGTATCGTAAGTGTACATGTGCATTCCACTTGAATTTCAAGGTGCAGACAGGTAATATAAATGGTTTAGCTCCTCTCTCCCGAGATATAAATGTTGTGTAATAATACAATCTGGCAGGTTCAATCATAGATCACAGGAACATTAAGATGTTCTCCTCAGAAAAAAAATACAGCTAACTAGAGAAAACTCCATTTCATATCTGTCTGCTACTTTTCCCACCCAGATAACTTAAGATTTGTTCAATGTCACAAGCCATAGTTTTGTTTTCACGCGGTAGGAATAGTTGGGAAAGAAAACAAGGTTTGATTTCGCATGTAAACGAAAGGAACCTCAAATCCAGCACTGTCATACTGCCTTCTCTTTTCTGGGTCGGACAATATACTATAAGAATATGCAACCTCTTTAAATAGCTCCGAAGCTTCAGGATTGCTGGCATTTTTGTCTGGGTGATACCTGCCAATCATATAGAAATGTGTAAAAAGATCTCATGCATGTTTTTTCATCATACTTGACATACTTAAACAGAAAACAAGTAAACAAACTCTTTTTTTCTTGAAGACCAAAACAAAAAACTGAATGTAGTTCCTTATAGATGCTTTTGGTGTTATTCTACAATAAGAAAGAGTTTCAAATCTATGTTATCTTTAATGCAAACTCTGTTTTGAATCCCAAGTGTCCAACCTCAAAAACAATGTAGTGGGATAGCTATTATTTGGAAAGTTTTTATATAGTTCTATATAATATATATTCACATTCTCATAAATTACAGAAGTCACTCAATATATAACGTTCACAATTAACAACAGAAAGTCACTGGTGTCTTAAACAAAAACATACAAGTAAATACCAACGAAAGTCAAATCCAAGTATCCTACAGAAGAATCATCAATCATCATCTTCTAAATCCAATTTTCATTTATCATTTTCACCACCATTAATTTTTAGAACTGAAACCCCATAAATAGCCCTCGAAAAAGCCCTATAGTCACTTTCCAGAGGTTTTTGGAAACAACTCAAAGCACACATTTAAAACCCTAATGCAAACCTTTATTGAGTAGATAACTGAGGTGAAACTCCAAACAAGTTCTGTCCTTACCAGATTTAATCCTCCTCCCACATCTCCGCACCCTAGTCTCTTTCTTTGATTCAGTGCCATTTGTAACATGAGAGGCTATTACTACTACAGATTATGTAAGAATGTTTATCACCTTCATATGTTCTTCAACGAGCTATCTCACTTAAGAAGACACGCTAGCGTTTTACATACGAAAAAAATTCAGAAAAACCCTCTTTTTCATCAAAAACACTATCCGAAATCCAACAAGACGGACACTACTCCATTTGCATAGGAAAGTAAATCACTTAAAAACAAAAATCCTAACTCACTTAAAGCAAACAAAAACAGCAACTTCCCAAACAGACAGAACGACATGTGCAAGAAGTGCAAGTACCCACATGAAAAATTCAAACAACACTAAACACACATAAAATCAAAAGGGGAATTGAAAAATCAAAAGACAAGATGGAAACGTACTTAAGAGCAAGCTTTCTGTACGCCGTTTTAATTTCTTGATCGGTTGCTTCCCTTGACACGGACAATACCTCGTATGGGTCACGTCGATTAGCCGGGGTAGACGGTCCTCCTATTTTGGAACCCATTCCCATTAGCTACCCCTTCTCCCTCTTTCTCTTCAAACGCCGTGCAGCTCCAAAGGTAATAAAAGAACGACCTTTGTGTTTCAAAAACAGTGTAATATGTTACTCATCGATCCAGCTGCCCCAAGATTCGAATTCAAAAGCAATAAGATGTTCCCAATGAAGGAGGCTGCACGGGATTCAAAGCGGCATTGGATCGGTTGTGAATTGGCTTCTTTCCTCGGAAGATGAAAAAGCAGAAAAATTGCGTGGTGGGATTTGGGATCTAAGCGAAACCGTGAGCGAGGTCAATTTGAAATGAAGGAAAGGAAGGCAAAGGAAAAAAGATTGAGATTGGGTTTTGAATTTGCAGGAAGAGAAAGAAGCTCGATTGAGTCTCGTAGGTATGGCTTCTGTGTGATACGTGCCGCTCCAAGACAAAGTTCTTTCTTTTATTTTTATTTCATTTTTTAGTTTAATTGGGAATTAGGAATGCTCAAGGGTTAATGTTTGACCCCATTTACATCCCCCAACCGGTTTTTTAAACTCTTTTTTGACATGTAATTTAGACTTTTTATGAGGATATCAAAACATTATAGGTTAGTTATAATTTTTTCTTAAATATAGGTAAGCTTCTAATCCGTTCAAAAGAAATTTGTGTTTTTATTTTTATAAAATTAAAGTGTTATATTTAATTTTATTCTATAAGTCTACTAAATAAATGACGGCTATAGTTAAAATATTAGAGTTTAGTGTGATTTAAATTTCAAGTAAATATCTATATAGTATCAAATTCTTCACCTTGAATAAATATATTTATACTAAAATTAATATAATTAAATTCTAAATTTATCATTTAACACTATTAAATTAAAATTAATGTAATTAATTAAAAAAAATAAAAGTCTCTTATGTTATGCATATTTACTCTTCATTCTAACTCTATTTAAAACTAAGAGTCTCTTTTCCTTTTTTCATCCATTTTAAATGAAAAATCTCTTACTGATGTCCTTCACTGTTCTAATTAGGTTTCATTTTAAATTGGATTTCACTCCTCTTCTTTAATTAGATTTTTTTTCAATTCAATTAAAATGAAACTAAATTAATTTAATTAGACACTTTTTAACACCATTAAATAAAACATACATTATACATACTTGAATAACTTTATATCAAAGTTAAATTATTTTTTAAATATATATTTCTCTTATTTTTATTTCAATTATTTATTTATTTTTTGACAAAAATGTTATTTTATATATATATATATATATTTAAAGAAAAATAAAATCTACAATCCAATGATACGATTTTACGATTCTCGATTTTATGATTTATTAAATGTATAAAAAACTTTAAAATAAAATATATATAGATTAATATTTTATTTTTATGTTTTTGTTTATTTTTAGTAAAATGTAGTAAGTAAGCAATATGCTTAACGTGTATTAAATTAGTTACCGTTTTAGTATTTCGTTGTTTTATTAATTAAATTAATGAAGTACATCGATATATATTTACTTTTGTTAAACATTTTCGTTATGGTCAAGATTAAGTAGGATTTTTTTATATTTTTTAAAGGTGGGTGAATAATTATATAGATGAATTGTGTGTGTCTATATATATATATTAAAAAAATAATTGAGAGCTAATTTCCTGCTCCGTAGTTAACAATTGTTTTTTCAAAAACCAAATAAAAAGTAACAAACTTGAGTTTGTACGAGTTTCCAAATTAAAGAAATTTTTTATATTTTTTATAACAAATAAATGTAATTAGTATATATTTAGTATACTATACCTTCTATTTTTTTTTACGAAGAGATTTTTTGTTCTACTTTCCAGACTAGTTAATAAAAACCATTTGTTTTATGAAATGAATTCTTTTAATTTTGAGTGACCAAAAATCAACTATCCAAAATTTATAGGACCAGAAGTAACTATCCATGTATTTTAGAAAGGTTAAAAGTGAATCAAATTTCGTTTATCTCTTTGGTCTCATTTCAACTTAGTAAAACTATTTACATTTATGTCCAAACACATTTAGATAATTAGATAAAACAAACTAAAATATAATATGGGAATAACCTACTTTATGTTATATATATATAATATATATATATATATATATATATATATATATATATATAATATATATATATATATATATATATATATATGAAGGTGGTAAATAATTTTTCATAAAAAATAGTTAAAAAACTAAATTTATTATAAATTGATGAAGGTTTTTTTTTACCATGTGAATTTAAATTTTTTGAAATTTCTACTATATGGCCACTATGGAGCACGCCGACAATATTCACTCACAAAGTTCATTGAAGGAAGTGCATAAACCGATAAGTATGACAAGTATTTAGGCCCATAAATGTCAGGTCAACAAGTGTCCAACTAGCACCAACAAACCAATATCCACACTTACCTCATTTGCTTTGGAAACCAACATCTCACATATGACAAAGAAACAAATCCTAATGAACAATGCTCCCATGATCTGACAAAAAAAAAAGCCTGTACATCTTCCTCTGACATATAATGCAGAAAAGTAATCATAACTTATGCAAAAAGCAATCATAACTTATACAAAAGAGATTGCACCTCTTTCCTCTTTGGCACATAGTGCATAACAGAACAACAATCAGACTGTACATCTTCTCTAACACATAGTGCAGAGCAATTATCCTATCTCTGACATATAAGATAAATGAAGAGTCACCAGATATATAGTATAAATAGTGAACAATGAGTAAAATAGATTATATGACTTTATCAACTCCAATTCATACCATAAACCTATAAGAACTCAACTCCAATCCATACCATAAACCTCTAAGAACTGAATACTAACTTGAGCATCATAGTGTCTTTGACAAGTATCTTCCCAGTTATCAGATATTAGAGATTAAGAGATAGACCAGCATAATTGACACCTTAAAATTTTGTTCTCAATCTTCAGACTCCATAATAACATTTATTATTCTTGGTCTCTAATCTCTATAAAATAAAAATCAATAACTTTAAGAATGTTTTTATAATTATAAATTTATGGAGGAGGATGGTGAATTTATTTTACTCCTTCAAAGAAGTGCATGTATCCTTCATTTTCTTTTTAATCAAATGGATTTGAAAAAATAATATACTTTTAACTCTTCCAGTAAGACAGCCAAGAGTGAAAAAAGAATATTTTTTTTTCAAAATAATATATTTTAAGTCATTTAGGTTGGGTTTAAGTGTATAGACATTGAGAGGCTTCTTAACGGGGAGTACACTAGCAAAAAAAATAATGTTAATGATATAATTGTTTTGGATATCTTTTCACAATAACTCATTTTAGCATGCTTGTTTCAATTTTACTAAATTGAGATTAAAAAGTATATGCATGTGATAGTTTAGGTAAGTTTTTTCCTTTTTTTTTTCTCCAGAGGTGGCTCAAGTTTAAAAAGAATAAAACAATTTTTTCTCAACAAAATTTAATACTAATACATTATTATAAAATTAAAAAATATTTAATTTTAAAATTATATTAAAAATAATTTGTAATTAAAAATTTAAAATATTTTAACTAATTTTAAATCAATATTAATATTATAGATATTTTTTAATAACTTTAAATTTATATTAATAAATATTATTTAATAAATAAGATTTTTTAAATTTTCTTATAATAAATTAATAATTTTTTTAAAAAGAAATTAAACATATTTAAAAAAAAAAATTGAACGGTCAATAAATCTTATTTATTAAAATTTTATAATTTTCTTTTACTTTCTTTCTACTTCTTCATTTTATTGACATAATTTTTTATATTCTTTTTATTATATCAATCTTTCATTTATTTTCTTATTTTATTTAATTTTTTATTCTTTAACTATTTTATTTATCTCGTTTTTTTTATGATTTCTTTACATATATCATTATTTTTTGTTATTATTTCATTGAATCTTTTATAATATTGGTTCAACTTAATTTTTTTATTGTCTGACCATTTTTCAATTTCAATTTTATTTATTTAGACACTTAAAATAATAGATTGAGAAATAAAAATTTATATTATTTTTGTTTTTATTAAAGAATTGATCTTAATTTTTTTTATTTTTCAATATTAAAAATTTTAAATTTAAAAATTAAATTTAAAGATTTACCGAAAAAAAATCAAAAAATAATATAAGACTTGAGATTTTAAAACACAATAATATGATCAAAATTTATTATTTTAATAATTATATTTTATTTTTTTAACTTAATCTCATCTTTTATATTAATAAATTATATTCAATTTTATATATATTATAATTTTTAATTTTATATAAAAATATACAAATATATTAATTAATATACAAATATAAGAAGAAGATTATTCAAAACTTAAAAAAAAAAGTTAAACTTCAAATAAATGTTAACTAAAAATATTATAATTTTTATTATTTTATTAATTTAAAAATACTTACTTTTTTTAATTTATTTTAGACCTCCTGAGCCGCTTTTTCTCTTCTTACGTATTTACTTCAATAAAATTCAATTTTTAACCTTTTAATATCTGACTTTTTTACAATATGGAAAGATAAAAAAAAATGTCTATTATTTTATGATGGAAGATTTTTTTGTTTCTATAATGTTTGGAAAACCTAATGCAACACTGCTCCAACTTTGGATTAGGTCGAAGACGAGGATTGTCTTTGTGTTCGCGTAATGTTTTACATATAAAAAAAAATATACATGTAAAGTTTTGAACTAACCAACCGCACTCAACCAACTCATAGAGTTTTGCACCCACTAGGGGTGGCCATAAATATGCCTAACACACTTCTCTGAACTTTGTTTCAACTGTGTTTATTTTGGAACTTCACTCCTCAATTCATTCAAAGTTCCTTTGGCAATGGCAGCTCACAGACTTGCTCTCGTAATCCAAAGCCCTTCGAAGGACGATGAATTTCTGCTCCTGAAGCAGTCTCGCCCTCCCAAATTCCACGACCAAGAATACGACTCTTTCGTCGATTCTGATATCTGGGACTTGCCCTCGGCGCAGTTAAACCCGCTGCCACCAGAGTCAGACCCATCGCTTCTGGTGGAAGTTGAGCCTTCGCATGCCGAATCCGAGGATTTCGATTTGGGGAAATTCGACGTCCATTCGGCTCTCAACGAGGTAATGTTCTTATACTTTGGATGTATCGAGTCTCTGTGCTTTGGTGATGATGAATTCGTGCGAAACGATTTTCCGATTAGGTGTTTGGACAACTAGGGTTTGGGGCGGTTGAAGGAGGAGGTTGGAAGTTCCTTAAGTATGTAAAGGAAGTTGACTTTGGACCTGATTTACCCGTTAACACAGTCTTTATTGCTGGAAAATTGGTAGCGGCTGAGGACAAGAACTCTGCAGGTTTGTTTGTTCTCGTGTTTGTTGTTTGTAATTCTCATCGTCATCGTTACTAAAATTGTTTATTTTTAGGTGATATAGGAATTGGGTTGTGTGTTATAAATTTGTAGAGCAATTATATTGAATTTTATCTGTGTCCATGCCTCGGAATGCTTCAAGATGGTGATGCTTGTTTGTTTGTTTGTTTCTGTCCATTTAGTTTCTGTTGCTCTGTTTTGTTTAAATTAGATTCAGAAACTAACGACGTGAGTTCTTACCGGAAGGCTCCTCGCTATGTGAAGGTGTGAGAGATGGTCATTGTAGGCAGCCTTATCTTTGCATATGCAAAGAATCTGTTTCTGGATTCAAAGCTATGACCTACAACTGGTGACCTGGACTAAATTTTAGCCCCCACCTTTGTTAAATTAGATCGTTGAGAAATTTGTCTGTCTAAGAAAATATGCATTTGTTTTTTCTTTTGAACAGAACTTGGAAATCTGTTACTTTGTCATTTGTGAAAGGTTAACTTCCTCTTTCATTTGGATTTTGGATGCGTTGCTAAATGTGTATTGGAAAACTCTCAAGTCTCACGTCCACTAGAGATTGTCAAATTAGAACATATAAGTAGACATAATAATCTTCAACTTACAACTCAGTTTTTCTAGGGGTTGACCTAAACCACTTTCGAAGAATAACCAAACAATTTTTAGTTGTATACATTTCAAAACTATATTTGAAATTAGTCTTCACATATTTCAATGACTTGTTAAGTAATTTTTGGATCAATGTAAGATTTTATTTAAATGATATATATGATATTGGATTACAATTATTTGCTAAATATTATTTATCAATGTAGGATTGATATAACTTATATTAGGGTAACTTGATCTCAACCAATTAGAATTATTTTTATTTTAAGGATGTGAGAATCATAAATTTGGACCATACACCCGTACATGAATGATCAAGATTAAAAGTTAGATGGTGGTTACTTTACAAGACAACACGTTCTAGGGATCCCACACTCCAACCTCTTGTTCCTAAAATAGTCTCATATATAACATTCCCCTACTATATATGTCTATCATCATTTTTTGTATATTATTCCAAACATTAAACATATAATCTTTGTGATTTATTCCATGAAATCATTTTTAGGAATTAATATTTGAGTACCAATTAATTAAAAAACACAAGTGTCGTGATAACAAATATTGATAAAAACAACTCTCACTCTCACCACTTGTTCCTATAAAACTATAATTTATATACATTTGAGTTTTCGAAAGTGTAATTTGAATAATATTTAATAATGATTTTCAATTTTAATATGGTTTCTTTAACAAATTACAATAACATTTATTTTATTTTGTGAATTATATATATATACTTTAAACGTATATGATGTGTGTCGTATCCTATATTTGTATAATATCCTTACATCATAGAGCAAATGAAATGTTTTCTCTCTAAGCAATCTAGCTAGTTTGAATGAATCACATCCCATTCTCTAATGTAAATGTATACTTTCAAGCACCATTACTCTATCTTGTTTTGTTCATTTTTAAATTTCAATATCATAATATATCAATAACGTTAATTCGAGGTATTTATAAATCTATACAGATTCATATAGATGGATGACTACCCAAAGCTGTCTTAACTGGATTCAGGAAGTGAAACCAAGTGGAGATCGGGTTGGACCATTGATTGTTCTTGGTCTTATAAACGAATCATCCTTCTCTACAAAGTGGAAAGTCCCACCAGCCATAAGCCATCAGGTTTTCTTTCTTTAAATTTCCTCCATTTCCTTGGTGGGAGCATATACTATTATTATTGGGTATTGGGAAGTACAATTTTTAAATGAATCTGGAAGGCGTGATACTGGAGAAGCTTTACTTTTTAAAATTAGGCAAGAATTAAATAAACTGTAAACCATTTGTTTTCAGTGGCTATTTTGGAAGATTTTGTTACATCAAATCTCAGGTAGCAATAATCTTTGTTGATATATAATTTTCCAAATGCTGTCATGTCTTTTTGGTATTGCATCAATAACACACCCCAGACCCCACTCTGAAAATTACTTTTTGGATTTGTTTTTAATGTTGAGGCAAAGCTCTAGCATTGAGATTTAGCATATGGTTTGTTTACTAGATTTTCACTGCCCTTCTATATCGTGACTGGCAAATCTGCTCATTCACTTTGTTAAGTGCTTATGGTTAAAAGAACAAAAGCATTCTCCAAATGAGTGACACACACTGTTAAGTTTCAGCAACTCAACTTTTTAGTCCGAGAACATAGCTGCGTCTGGATATTTCTGTACAAAGAAAGGAGAAAGAGGAAGCTGGTGTTTTATCCTTCAAAGTCATTATGTTTATGATCTGGTACAAAATGAAGTTTGGTTTCGTTTTCAGGAGTACCCACCTGGTGTTATCATTATACCTATGAGAAGCAGGACATTAAAGCCTTTTCACACGACAAATTTGGTGGTGTTTGCACCTGAAAATGTTCCAAATAATTCTGAAGAAAATAATTTTATTGCACGTGGAGATGCACTCATAGTTGATCCAGGATGCCTATTTGAATTCCATGGAGAGGTATACTTCCACATTACATCCTGCTTGAGCACGTAGTCCAGAGCATTATGTCCTTTGATTAATCTTTTATCCTGTTTTCAATTCCATATTCATGGTATTTGCATTTCAGTTCATAATTTCTTCATACATGATCATACTGAGTTGACTGTTTCTGAATTTAGTTTGATGTTACTTATTATTGATGGCAAAAGCAGAAATAAGTCATTTGTTTGATTCTAATGACTGCAAACTTTTTCTACTCTAATGCAAGTCATGTGAATTTTGAGGAATTCACATGGATATATATGTGTGATGTTTCATTCCCCTCCCCTGTGTATACCTTCTATTATTGGTTAATTTCTTATTTGGCTTTTGAAATTTGGTCTCCTCATCAATTAAATCTTAACATGTCAATCTGTAATTATCAGCTAGAGAAAGTTGTTAATGCTTTACCAAGACGACTAGTGGTCTTTGTTACTCATCATCATCATGATCATGTAGATGGTGAGTCTCTATTTAACTTTATTGACTTCTGCTTTTTAAAGTAGATTATGCTACTAGTATAGTTGGTGAGTGGTGAGGTAGCAATGATAAGTAATCCTTTGTACATTGTTAGACCTTAAAGCTAAATGAGAACCAGGAAGCAGTGAAAGATCTAATCTTATAATTGTTAGTTCTGTACTAAAATCCACCATGTAAAAATCATTACTTGTTCATGTCTTCTGGTATGCTATTGACTGTAATGGACATACTCTTGTACTTCGGAAACTTACATTTCAAATATACTTTTTCACCCTTCATGACAGGTCTCTCAGTTATCCAGAAGTGCAATCCTGAAGCTATTTTGGTAGCCCATGAAAAGACCATGCATCGCATAAGCAGGGGTTATATTGCTATTTTAATTTCAATAATGTCCATGCATGCATACAGTTTGCAAACATGTATTTTTCTAGTTTTACATCAAGGCCATATTTGGATAAATTTTTCCTTAAGCACTTCCAGGAAAAGAAAATATGGAAGTGAATTAAGCTTCTCCTATAAGGCAAGAAAATCAACTTATGCCCCTAAACTTTTATAGAAACACTTTCATTTAACTTCTCCAAAAGCTCACGTACATAAGTTTAGTTTGATTTATGGAAGAAACACAATCTATTTGGCTTTCTTATTTTCTATTCCTGAAGGGACATGTGGAGAAATTTATCCAAATAATAGCCTAACTGAATAGTTTTTAAACTAGAACAGATAAAATAAATTTACACAACTAGGAACTAAAATACATGGATCCATGGTGATACAAAAGATTTCCTAAAATGGTCACATTAAATGTTCAACACCCCAACTTTTGGTATCAACTTGATTAGTACTTGTGAGTCATGGTAATTGTTTTTGTTGCTATTTATATGTTAGGTGAGAGTTGCCAAAGGGTATGATTGGTTTAGTTTTATTTATGCCATCAAGGTCTGGATAAAGTTAGTGAAATTTCAGCACAAGAGAGCAGGAGCAGTACAGCTGATTGCAATATTTTTTATGTGTTGGATCTTATTTTCTTACAATTAGGTCAGAATTCGAACAGATTGTTTGGAATCATTTAAAATAGATTTGATTTTGATTAAGAAACCAATTCCCAACTCATTTTAAAAAAATGATTTGCAACTCATTTAAAATATGTGGGGAGCATGTCACACATAAATTTAATTCATTTTACTTTAATAATTTTCCCCTTTCCTTCTCAATTTCCATTGCTTAGAATAATAGAATTTCTCCCTCTAAAATTCTAATGAGTGCTAAATAATCAATCCAAATCATTAAAACTAAATTTGAATCAAATCCACTAATATTCAATTTCCACCTGATTTGAGCTAATTTCTTTATGTACACAGCACTTGTTTTCAAAGGATTTCAACATCTTATCAGTTTTGGTTTGATACTTTCCTAACAACTATATCAATATGCTTCCAAATTTTGGTTGCAGATTGACTGGAAGTGAGTTATCTTTCTACGTAATTTTCCATATTCATGGATATTTTGAGCTTATATGACACTGCTATATACGTTCTTCTGTTGCATATTGGAGTCTATTCACAATTAAGTTTGTTATTCATATATGTGTATATGACAACTAATATACAGTTCTATTATATTTCATGATAACAGATGATTGGTCACTTGGCTATACCTCAGTTACAGGGGGTGAAGAGATTGCCATTGGTGGTCATAGATTGAGCGCTATTTATGCACCGGTATTTTTCACATGCATAATCCAAGTTTATTTGAAATATCTTTTCTAGATCTTATGTTCTACCAAAATTTGAAAATTTTGTTTAAGATTCATGAGTGGGATAATGGCACACCACTATTTTGACGTTACCTAATAAATTTTCACAAAAGATTTGTATGAGATGTACATAAAAAATATGTGTTTATTTGAGCAGTTAAGCGTTTATGAAGATAAACTTGAATAATGAAAGGAAATAAAGAAATATATTATTAATAACAATTATGCTAATTACATTCTCAACTCTTCTATTTGTAACAACCACATTATCATAAAAAAGGAAATAAACTTTGATGGAATAAATGTGAAGAATCTAATGAGATTTTTTCCTAATTACTATGGAGATATTTGGATATTTTTATTCTAATAATCTTCTATTTACAAAACTTCCCCTCAAGTTGATAAATGAATATCGATCATTCCCAACTTCCCTACAAAATCTTGGAATTCTTTCTTGAGGAAGTCCCTTAGTGGAGATGTCTTCTAACTAGAGTCCTCTGCCAAGGTTATCAAAGAGATTATCTTGGATGAAGGGTTTGTCAATTTCAATATGTTGAGTCCTATCATCTTGTAGTGGATTATGAGCAATGCAGGTTGACTTGTTATCACGGTACAAATTACAATTAATATGGATGCCAACCTGTATTTTAAGATCATTTAGTATGATCTTCATCTAAAGTCCTTCACACATCTAGTATGATCTTCATTCGAAGTCCTTCACAAGAGGATTATTCAAAAGAGGACCATTTGTCAAGAGAATAAAAAACTCATCTACTCAAATTGGAGTCAAGCGGATGTCCCTGTGACCCTATCTGTGGCGGCAGTGCCGTTTGTTAAGACTTTTATTCGGCAAGTGTACCGAGTCACAAGTAATATAGATTTATAAAGCAAGGATGTCGATCCCACAGAGAACAATTTTGTTTTAGAACTTAGCGTCACTACTCACTAAGTAATTACAGGTTTTCAGATGATTTGATAATGGTTTGAGTCAAGAAACGTAAAAGAACAATTAAAAATAAGTAACAATTATAAAAACGGAGTTTGCAAGGTTTAGAAGGACTTTGGGATTGAACTTCATCTCTTTCCCTCATTCATATTTTGGACTTGATAATGAAATACAACATTAGTAATTACTCACAACTGATGCACATGTAAAAATCATTCACACCGATTCCTCTGATATAAAATTCATAAGGAAATTTCCTAAACACTGATTCCTCAGTTATTTAGTAAATTACCCAGCGTTAAGAACGGATGTTATACGCAATCGATATATTGAAACCTATTCCTAGTATTCCGATATATCGACTATTTTCATCTAGGTCGGAAACTCAAAAATACTTTCCAGTTAAGTTTAAGAATCAAAATCGATACTCTATTAATGAAAATAAAATCAAGCATTAAGCATAAGATGAAAATAGCAATGGAGTAGAAACTGAATATTATATTTAAAATCATCAAAATACAAATGAGTTCAAGAAGTTACATTCAATCCCAAAGTTGCGGAATTTAGCTACTCATAGTAGCCATTACACTTCAAAGAAGAAAGATTGCCAAAAGAAGAGCAGGAATCCACAGTAGTTCT
>Ga0209489_105178_pt1 | contig 23055 bp, 11 predicted proteins | sample SiratrowhiteBW_FD_187527 | JGI IMG/M metagenome (GOLD analysis project Ga0209489, IMG submission 187527) | Root nodule microbial communities of legume samples collected from California, USA - Siratro white BW (SPAdes) (version 2) | ecosystem: Host-associated > Plants > Roots > Nodule | place...
GCAACTCTGACCATACTTTATTCTTGAAAAGAAAAGGAGATTTGATCACATGCCTAATAATATATGTGGATGACATGATCATAACCGGAAGTGATATAGAAGAAATATCACAACTGAAGAATAACTTATTCAGAGAATTTGAAATGAAGGACTTAGGTGGACTAAAGTACTTCTTGGGAATAGAGGCTCTTCGCTTTAACAAAGGAATCTTTATTTCTCAAAGAAAGTACATCATGAATTTGCTTGCAGAAACAGGAATGATTGATTGTAAACCAACAGATACTCCTATACAAGTTAACCATGGTTTAAAGTTTGAGGAAGGAGCTAATCTGGCAGATAAAGAGAGGTACCAACGGTTAGTAGAGAAATTGATTTATCTGTCACACACTCTACCAGATATAGCATATGTAGTAGGGGTAATAAGCCAGTTTATGCATCAACCTCAAGAGGATCATATGGAAGCTTCCATGAAGATTGTCCGATACTTGAAGGGGACACCAGGAAGTGGGTTTGTGTTCCAAAAGCATGGAAACTTAAACATTGAAGCTTATACTGATGCTGATTGGGCTGGTAATCCAAATGATAGAAGATCTACATCAGGCTATTTTACTCTTGTGGGAGGTAACTTGGTGACATGGAGGAGTAAGAAGCAGAAAGTGGTTGCTCTTTCAAGTGCCGAGGCTGAATTCCGGGAAATTGCATAAGGTATAACTGAAGTCTTATGAATCAAAAAGTTGATAACCGAGATTGGTTTTCCACCACAACTACCAAGTCAGTTAAACTGTGATAACAAGGCATCAATCAGTATCTCAGAGAATTCTGTACAACATGACAAAACCAAGCACGTTGAAGTGGACAAACACTTCATGAAGGAGAAGATTGAGGATAGCAGTATTGAGCTTCCATTTGTAAGGTCAGAAGACCAGTTAGCAGACATTCTCACCAAAGCTGTTACAGGCAAAGCATTCACCCGTGTCCTCAGCAAACTAAGCATTGGTGATCCCACTACTCACCTTGAGGGAGAGTGTTAGAATATTATTATCAGAGAATATCAGGAAGAATATCAGAGATAATCAAGGGAGTATTAGAGAATATCAGTATAATATCAAATGTATTTATTTAGAATAATTTTTATATTTAGTTTTCTAAAATTTTATATTAAGTGAGCTATTGTAAACAAAAAAAATACATTCAAGAATAATCTTATTTCATGTTATCATTTTTTTATTTATTTTTTTCATAGTTATTATATCATTGTTTAACCTTTCATAACCCGCGATGTCATCTCAATAAAAAAAAGTTCAATCATAGCTTAATTGCTAGCTCACATTAGAAGAAAAGAAAAATTTTAATCTCTAGAGTTGAAAACTTGAGTTGGAAGTTTGTTACTTTCGGTCATAAATTTATTCCATCTTTACAAATAACAGTTTTACCTTCTATAATATCACTTCAAATAATATATTATGTAAATTGTTTTTGGTACGGAGTTTTATCAAATTATAACCTTCTTCTATGCAACACAAATAGTAAGAGTACTAGAATTTAGTATTATCTATATGACGAATACAATTTTTTTCTCTGACCAAGTATTCTCATGGAAAAATAAAATTATATACACAAAGTTTAATGTTGATAAATCTACCCAGTAAAAGACAATTTTAAAATCTCAAACACAATTCTTAATTAACTTCTAAAAATACGAAAGATATTAATGAGAGGGAGGGAGAATTTTAGTGGAGGAATAAATACTAAATTTACTTAGAACAATCAAATAAAATAATAAAATTAAGAAGTTAAAAGATATATTTGTTATTTGTAAACATTTTATTTGAATTATTTAAAATAAAGTTGACTTTTAGTCTATAACTTAATGTTGTTTTAGAAATTCACAAGTTTCAATTGAAATTATATTTGAGGATTTTGTTTCGTATTTTTTTAAATTGTATTTTTTTTTTCTTTCAATAAATAATATTATATGCATGTGTTTTGTGAATTCTTCTTTTATCACTTTCCTTATCTCAAATTATTATTGAGATTAATTATACAATTTTTTCAAGAAGTTATAACAATAACTAGTTATATATAAAATCAAAAGAAATTTTCAATTTATTTACATATTATTACGTATATATTATTGGGTACAAATTTTTATGTTTAGGTAAATTTGGTATTATCTACATATTAATTATATGTGACTTTTATATATGGATTTTATCTATATAAAAATTCGTAAATAATTATATAAAAATCTTAATTCATAGATAAATTTGATATTACCTAATAATCTTACTTACGGATTTTTTACTTACGAAAAGAATCATAAGCAATTATTAACGGATTCAAATCCAAATCTAATTATGTATGAATCTAAATCTGTATATAATTATCTATAATTTTTTTAAAATAATATTAATAATTAATTTTATTAAAATTATTATTATTATTCATGTTATCTTTATTATTATTTTAGTATTATTATTATTATAATTAATATTAATATTATCATCAATATTATTAATATGATTAACATTATTATAATATTAATAATATTATTATTATTATTATTTATTATTATTATTATTATTATTATTATACTTATTAATATTAATAATAATAATTATTATTATTATTATAAATATATAATTGTAAAGTTAATATTGATACAGTGATTATCACCTGTGTAGAGAACTTATATTTGAATCCTTAATAATAATAAATAATAAATAGTAATAATAATAGAAGTAAATAAAAGTAGTGAAGGTATTGTGCAATTTTAATTTTTACAAATAAATAACAGGTAATAATAGATAACATCTTAATTATATTGATCTAAGAAGAAGTTTTTAAATCTTATCTTTATATGGTCAGTTTGACAAAAATCCTTAATGATCCTATTTAAGTTGACTTATTAATATTAAAAAAAAATCTCATGATTCTTAATCGTTACTCATAACTATTATTATATGCAAGTTTATTTTATAGTTTTTGTATATACTATTAATATATTTTCAATATTAATTTATCTTTTTGTTTTAAGATATAATATTTTTAAAATTATCTTATCTTTTTAAAAATAACACAAATATTTTAAAATATTGATAAATTTTTAATATCTTTTCAAAATTATCTTATCTAGTTAAATATGATACAAATATTTTGATATTGATAAATTTTTAATATTTCTTAAAATTATCTTATCATGTAAAATATTAACCACTCATAATATTTTTCTAAATATATATTTTACTTTATCTTCTGATATAATATTAATGATAATATCTTAAAGAATAAACTTTATAAAACCTATATAATAACATATTTGCATAGAAAAAAGTGTCACTTCAATCAAACTCACTTTTATATCTTTATGAAAAGCGTCAGAACTTTTACGATAATCAATCTCCATTCAATTTTTCTATTTTTTTTTAACAATTAAAAATAAATAAATAAAAAGAAGATATTTTAAGAATGTTTTAACTTATATACAACACACGACATATACTAATACAAGAATTCAGTTACACAAATCAAAAGGAATTTCAAATTAGTGCCACTAAGAACAACTAAACAATTTGCATATATTACAACTACTTCATTTGCATATAATGGAATTAATGAAGTAAGTGGCATGTTATTAAATATTTCTGATCAAAATCAAACGTTTAATAGTTATTAGGTATTAAACATGTTTATATCGTCATTAACATAAAAAGTTAAAATCTCATAATTAAATTCTTTTTTCACGAGGCATTTGTTTGTTTTTTCTATTTCCCTTTGATAAGGTTAGTATTATTTGCTTTCTTCTATTCACTCGTTTTCTTTTTCAATCCACGTACAGATATATGAAGATGGCCGCCATAAATGTTGAAAATGATTATGAGGTATATTTGTTACCATTAATTTGTTTTGAATGATGAAATTGACTTTGCAAGATTATTCTTATTATAATTGATTTTGAATTGAACCTATCACTTTTGTATTATTTATCTTGAAAGCAATTTATTAAAAAAAGTCACTATTGATTTTTTTTTTTCTCCAAGGCAAAAGTTATCTAAATTTTAAATTGTTTCAAACTCAAAATTATAAACAGCGTTTTATTTAAAAGATTGGAAATAATAATTATGATCCTTATATACAAATATATATATATATATATATATATATATATATATAATTTTTAAAATAAAATAAATGTTATTGTCATTTTTTTTAAAAGCTATTTTGCAGGAAACAGCTTCAACTAGTTTTTTTAGATTATAGATGGCTGACTTTCTTGAAGAATTGGCTTGAGTACGCAAGGAAATTTTGAAGATTTCGAATGATGTAATTTGAGTTTACACGACTATGATATTTTAGGTGATTATTTTTATCAAGGTTATTCAAAATCTCATTTATTTGTCTCATTATGCAGTTTCCTATAGACCTAGAGCAGTATGATAGAAGAGTTACAACGGAAGGAGTGGCCTTGGAAAGGTAGGGTTTCCTTTAATCATGTGGCTAATTTGCTTTCTTGATAGGGCCTAAAATATTGGTAACCTATTGATAATGTGGATTTTTTTTTACTGTTGACAGGTAATTATGCTTTTATCAAAATCTGATGAAGAAATCAGTGTAATCAGGAAACTAGTAAAAGAACTGATTGACAATTGGGTAAGTAAAGCACTATTCAAATTTATTTTTGCTCAATTTATTTTTGTTTAAAGCTTTCTGATAAAAATCAAGTCATGTAGTGTTTTAAATGGTAAAAAGTAGGTAGTTCTCTAACTAAAAATACTAAATTATGGAAGGTGTGTTTTTTTAAGTCTTACATATATAATTCTCTTACAGTCTCCAAAGCCTTATATTGTATAACAATAACTTCTGAATTTTACCATTTTACATTGTATAACCCAAAAATCAAATAAAATCCTGAAATATTTAAAAAAAAAACTACTTTTAAATTTTACAATTTAAAAATCACAAGGACTTTTATATTATCCCATCTAAAAGCTTTTTTAAGAAAAAATATTATCTAATCCGAAATGTGTGTGAATTACACCTTCGAAAAGAAACAAAATGAAAATTTTATGTTTACAGAGGAAATTTTATCTTGCTCACCACCCTGTACTGTCTCTGGATTCTGTACAGCTTCTGTCTCTTTATTCTGTTCTACGTCATCACCCACATCCTGATCATTCCATGATCATTCCATATTTTGTTTTATCTAGATAGGTTGATGGTACTCACTCACTTAGAGATCAGGTTCTCCCAATGTAACGCTGATAATCACTTTTTATCCGAGTTACTTATGAGCGGAGGTAGACATTTTCCTTCTCCAACGCCTTTGCACGTTAAACTAATTCATAGCAGTAAAATTAACTTTAAATTATCTACTTACCAAAGTTTCAGAAGAAGCTTTTATGTTTACTAAATTCAATGTTTTGTAAAATTGTGAGAGCGACTCCCACCGGATAAAATCAAATATAAATCTATAATCTATATCCAATTTACATTAGTTTTAATTCATCAAGGCTTTAATTATAAATTTTATTAATTATAAAATCAAATATAAATCTATCACATTATAATTATAATTTTTTATAATTTTATTTTTCTCTTACTATCTTTCTTTTAATTTAAAAATCAAAATTTTCATAATTTTTATCTCAAATAACTTAAATTCATTCCTTCAAATTCACTTTTCAATCTAAACAAAACTTTACACAGATATATAATTTATGATCACCCTAAACTTTTTATTTAGTAGGTTAGGTAAGTTGGTGTCATAAAGAACATGTAAAATTAGATTCATACGAAATTTGTTTTAACAGAATTACATATAAATTTTTAATTTTAAAAAGTTTAAATTAAATAAGTTTATTATGTTTTCATAAAATTTCAAGATTTTAGGCAGAAAATAATATGATGAAGAATAAAAAAATAAAAGTACATTATTTCGGAATGAATTAAAAAGAGGATGATAAAAGAAAATGTTATTGTTCATAAAAAATTATATTTTTTATTATTTAGACTTGTATTTTGTAGAATTTATTTATTTTATTTTATTTGTAAAGTTTAAAAGGAAATTATCATTTTCAACAAAGGAAGCAAAAATCGTTTGTTTGTAACCATTCAAGTCTAATTCAATTCCAATTACAACTTTCAATTTTCAGTTAAGAAAACCAAAATATATTTGACAGTGATAGAAATTGTGATACAACAATGAAAAACATAGGTTTAATCATATAGGTATATATTTTCTATTACTTAAGTGATGATAGTTCATTTCACACTTATTTTGAAAAAGATAAACTTCAAAGTGACAATCTCCCTTCTTACATCCATCTTAGATTTCTCCAAGATTTGTTTTTTTCTGTACATTCTTTAATTAATTTTCTTATCTTATTCTGCTTATTATAGTTGCTTATGTAAGTTCCGTTCTTATGTTAAGTCTTGTGTTCTTATTTTCTTTCTTTATTTGATCTCAATTTTTTTTTTCAAATTTAAAATAAAAATTAAATATGAGATTCAATTCTATATTTGAAATTGTATTCTTCTATAGGCATACTTGAACTCTCATAGAAATATTCTACGCAATGAGAAAAAAACTCATCATATCTTAATTTCTAATTCACAATACAAGAAAAAAAAATGATGTCTAAAGTTGAAAACTTAAAAGCTGAAAATTTATAACTTTAACAACCTTACTCCATTTTGACAAATAACAACTTTCAACCTCTTCTAATATCAATATATTAGCAAATTGCTTTTAATTAAATTTATACCGGGTTTTATCGAATTACAATCTTCTCCTATGCAACACAAATAAATAAGAGGAATTACAATCTTATTCTATGCAACACTAATAAATAAGAGTACGAGAATTAAGTATATTTGTCTGACTAATATATTTTTTTTCTCTAACTAAATATTCTCACGGACAAATAAAAATTATATACCCATTAAAAAATAATTTTAAAATGTTAAATACAACTCTTAATAAACTGTTAAAAACGTGAAATATATTAACGAGGGAGAATTTTAGTGGAAAAATAACTCGTTTAATTCATAAAGAAACAAAAAAGAAATATTTAATATATTTAGAACAATCAAATATAAAGTTAAAGAATACATTTGTTATTTGCATAAACAGTTTATTTGAATCATATAAAACAAAGTTGATCTTATTCAATAAATATAACTTACTATCGTTTTAGAACTTCAAAAGTTTCAATTAAAATTAGTTGGAGGGTTTTATTTCTGTGATTTTTCTTTCAATGAATAATATTATATACATCTGTGTTCATTAATTCTTCTTTTATCACTTTCCCTATCTCAACTTATTGAGATTAATTTGTTTGTTTTTTCTATTTGCCTTTTGATAAGGTTAGTATTAGGTTTTGCTTTCTTCTTTTCACTCGTTTTCTTTTTTAATCTACGTACATGTTGGAATTGACTACGAGGTATATTTGTTACCAATAATTTGTTTTGAATGATGAAATTACTTTGCAAGATTATTTTTATTAGAATTGATTTTGAATTGAACCTATCATTTTGCTATTTTTTACGAAATATATATATATATATATATATATATATATATATATATATATTTCAAAATAAAAGAAATGTTTCTGTCCTTTTATTAAAAGTTATATTGGAATAAAAACTCATTGTTAAATATTAAAATTAAAATCCTTATAGATAATTAATACGTTCAACATAATACAAAATTATTAATTTTGAATAGAGGGTTTGTTTCTGTCATATTTTTTAAAGTTATACTTAAAAAAAAAAATCATTGTTAAATATTAAAATTAAAATCCTCATAAATAATAAATATGTTAAACTTAATACAAGATTATTAATTGTAAATATGGGTTTTATTTCTCCATATTATTAAAGTTTTGTGTTTTGATTACATTAATAGCATGGTGAAGGAGATGTGAAGAGTGTTCATGATATCAATTTTATCGATGATGACAAACCTGCTTACAATGGCAGTGAGGAATGATCCCCAATTGAAGCTCCTCAGGTTAATGATTTATTCTTTTTTAATATTTTTATTAAGTTATTCTGCCATCAGATTTATAGTGTTGGATAACTATTTTATTCATGAGAAGTTAGGCAGTAGAATGTAGTGCTGTTTTTTCAGACGAACTTTCTGATGCATTTGTGTCTGTTAAATGGAATTCGTAGACGGAGGAAGGTGAAGAGGACGAAGAGATTAAAGATCTTTTTAACATAGGGAAGAAAAGAAAGAGGAAGGAGAAAAGTCCTGCTGAAATAGTTGTATTTGTTAAGAATGTCATGGCTGAGCTTGAGTTACATCTGAAGGGGATCTGAAGGGGATGCTGATCTTAATAGAGAGGGAAAACCTGCCACTAATAAACTCAAGAAGTTGCCTCTTCTTAATCACTAACTTAATCATTTATGATCACTTTTATCCCGGTCTAAATAATACTTTTTCATCAACTATTTTTTTCACCAGTTATTTTGAAGGAAAACATTTTTTTTTTAAGTTTTAAGTTGAGAGTTCCTTTTTCAATTTATAGATAAGACTATATATTTGAGGATAGTCTAAAAGCGACTTAATAATAAGTAATCTAATAAATTTAATAACATATATTTTTTTACTTTCATGAGTTTGTCTAGTATCTAAATATTTTATTAAAATGTCAAAAATATCTTCTTTGGATTGTATAATTTTTTTTTTAAATTTTGAATTGTATAATTTGAAATATAATTTTTATATTTCAAATTATACAATCTGAAATATATTTTTTTTATATTTTGGATTATACAATTTGAAATATATTTTTTTATTCTGAATTGTATAGTCTGAAATATAAATTTTTTATTTCAGATTTTACAATCTAGAATATAGTCTTTTTTATATTTCTGATGGTACAATTTGAAATATAATTTTTTTTTTAATTTCAGATTGTACAATCTTAAATACAAAAAGGTTAGGGATGTGAGATTTATTTAATTTTTTATTAAGAGTATAATGGTCATTTTACAGAGTATATGAAAGAAGAACGTGTCTAATATCATCTTAAAAAATAAAATTGAAGTTTAACTCAACCTTACAAAATTAGTCAACCTTACAAAATTAGATTTATACCTATGAATTATTAAAAGACTTTATCTTTAATCTAATAATTCCTTTATACACATCAAAATCGCCTTCACATTACAATCAAAACAATTTAACTCAATAATTTCTTTACACACATCAAAATTATCAACAATGAACATCACAACTTACCTCGATCACCCAAACGCAAAGTGATTCATGAATATTCCAATCACACTCCTCCGCCTACTGCCACAGCACCTCCCACAACTCAAAACCAGTGTCCACCAAAAAGATCCTAAGCCCTTTTTGTCTTCATTAAGAGGGGCACACCAGTCCTTTCAAACTTTTTATGAGGTGCAGGAGGAAGTACAGGAAGCAATTGCCTATAATTTTTTATTGATATATGGGTGCAAAAGAAATTATCGGAGATCCAAAAAAATAGATATAGTTCAATGTTTTGTAAACTTAAGATAAAATCAAACATAAATCTATAATATGTCCAAACTAAATTACTTTTAAATAGTTCTTTTCTAAATAGTTTCTTTAATAAGATTGAGAAAAGATTTCAAATGTCAAACCAAACAAACATTTTCGTAGGACCAACACGAATATTTATATAACTTACAACATAGACCTTACATTTTAAAAAACGCTTTCCACGACATCTGTTTGTTTGAAGATTCGCGCGTAAGTAAATTCAGTTCGAAGTTTCTTAATTTGTCCAATCAAAAGCAGTTTCACTAAGCATGTCCTGCAAAACAATCTAAAAGGCTACTTTTCAACTAGATAGCAAGCTTGTCATGAAACAGAATTAAGAGATTTTGTCTTTTTTTTTTATTTTCTCCATAAATTATTTGTACAGAAAAACATAATGGGCAAACTCACGTCCATTAACTATATTGCTTAATGCGAACACTAACTTTTAAGCTAAAGATAAGGTATGCCACAGAATTCACATACTACATACAATCCAGGTTTTTGAATGAGTAAAAATGAAGACAGATTATAAATAAAGGATCATATAACATTAAACATATCTTAAGACTATAAATGGTCAGCTTTAATACAATTTGAACTACAAACTATCAGAAACAAGATCTTGCTCTTGCTATTAAGTTAGATTATCTCCGTGAAAGATGGTGAAAGATGGCATGCAGTGGTTGGTAGGGGCTAATGACCACCCTGCACAGCTTCTGTCTCTCCATTCTGTTGTGCGTCATTACCCACATGCTGATCATTCCTGCCAGACCTATGATCATCATTAGCAGGTAGTTCCCCAAGTCTTTCCTGTAAATAAAAAATATGGTCAGTCTTCCCACAAATCTTCAAACGTCAAAGGATGATAGGAGAGTGATGCAGGTTTAGTTATAACACTCATTAGGCCTATCTATATTTTTCACTAAATAATTTTCAAATATGTAATTTATCACTCTGCATCTATCATTTGCTAAGTTAGGTAAATTGGTGTCATGGTACTGCCATTACCTTGAGAGCAGCGTTTTCGGAGAGTAGCTGCTCATAATCACTCCTGATTCGACTTACTTCGGACCGAAGAGAGGCATTTTCTTCCTTCAAAGCCTCAGCACGCTGAGCTAACTCATCACACTCAGCCTTTAGAAAAAGCTCACGCAGGTGTTAGGATATGTAATTTATGATCAATCAACCAAAGAAGAAATGTACTCTCCATTACCTGCTTACGCAACCTGGATCTGCGAGCAGACTCCCTGTTAGACTGCTTTCGCCTTTGCCTTTTAAGCTCTCTTTCATCCTGAAAGTTAAAAATAAAATAATTGAAGAAACTAATAAAGCAACAATAGAACTTCAAAATCAGGTCTCTCACCAAACATTAAAATCAGTATTGTTGCAAGCTTTTACAAAGACAACCCAAAATATGTGTGTATTCCTCCAGGAGAAAGTCTCAAAAGGCAATGACAGTTCAGCCATTAAACTATATTTACATGTTTATTCTCTATATGAAAAAAAAGATTACAGAGGAAGAACAAAAAATAACAAAGTTTGAGAAGAAGATACAACAATTATACATGCCTGAAAACTCAAGTGAAGATAGGAAGAGGTGCAACAACACTTATGTTGCAGGGGAAAAAACAATGTAGTCAAACTCGAGATAAATTGTAACTCAAGGACCATAACTCAGACTCGTAAGAGATACAAATATAAGAAAATTTTGTTCATGCATTAAAAATAATATAGACAATAAAAATAACTAATAAGTCTTGAGTAGTAAGATCCAATACACAGCTAAGAATAGTTTCACAATTCAAAAAATAACTAATAAATTCATAGATGCTTAATACATGCACCAACAACTATGGTCGTGTCTGCTGCAATGCTGACAACAGTGAAGCTAGTGTCGGTGGGCTGCATTAGTACTTCTCTGGTCGTCAATGACGACAGCGATAGTTGTTTGACAGCAACAGTAGCGTCAGTATCAGGGGTGTGCACTCACCGTCATCAGTAGTAGTCTCCTTTGTTTCGTTTCTGATTTGCGAAAGGTGGAAACCGTAGTAGAAGAAAAGGGAAGTTGGGCTTTGTTTTGGGGCTGGGTCATTGAGCCAACAAATGGTCAAACCCAGTTACAAAAAACAGAAAGGATCAACACAGCACATGATCCTGCGATTTGACTAGAAACCTTGCAATCTGCAGCGATCCAGACCTCACCTGATCATTGTCAGCTTGTAACGTCCCTATACTCGCAGTATCATGAGTATGCGAGTTTACTTGCATCACGAAAAATCAATTTAGCTATGTTCATCATTACTTAAAAATGCAGTGGCTCTATGCCCCCTTATGGGACTGCTGCCAACACTAAATATCAAACAAAACTTCACAGTTGGAGAAAAATTCACATCTTTCCGAGCCCCAAGAAAACACACCAACGGACAGCCTTCTACCTGATTCTTCAGTACCCGTTTTGACAAGTTAAGAAGGTGCAACCTAACCATGTCAAACTATTAAGTAAGGAAATGGGCTGCTTTTTTTATATTGAGGGCGTTAACATTAGTGGTGATTACTTGGAATTCTAGCAGATTGCCAGAGGTTGGACCATAAAGCGATAGCAAGACAACACTATCGGCTTTCTGCTGATTGGAAGATTGGTTTTGAGAAGAGATCTCAGACTCTCGAAAACCCAAGGGGAACGTTTTTAATCATTCTATAATTTTGAACCAGTACCAGTCAAAACAGATAACAACACCATAGGAGCCTAAGGTAAAACCAAAGTAAAAATCTTAGTGAAAAGGTCTATATCTTCTCTAAATGATCAAATGAACCTCATAGCCTGTAAAGAGACAATAGTGCATCTCCTTGCTACCAGACTTCTTGAGACAAAAGGATTTAGCAAAGGGTTTAAAAAATAAGCTTTAATAATGCCCCCTACATGTTGATAAATTGCCTTAATGAAGTATTCAGGTAAGCAGACAAGTGTTAATGATGCCAAATTTGCATCTACTGAGTGAAGAATCGGTCGTCTGTAGCAGCAGATTAAGTAATCCAAAACAAGCTAATGAGTAATCTGGTTTTGCTAGGAATTAACAACTACCTACTACAATACAAAAGAAACATGATTTTAGTAAATGCTTCATTGACAAAAACATAATCACTAAAAGAAAGAACCTTTGGTCTTTGACTAGGTATCCCCACAGACATAACTAAAAGACTAACCCTCTCAACTCAACCTATGTGGTGGTTGGAACAAAACAATCTTTAGGAGCCAAAACATGTACATACCAAAGTGTTTGTAGCAGATTAAAACCCAAGTACCAACGTGTATAATCAAATGAATAAATTTACTTATTAATGAGGAAATAATAAGCATATGGCCTTCACTTCATCCACTAACAGATTCTCAGCTTCAAAGGTGATAAAAAGAACGTTAAAAATAGAGCACAATGTGTTGGATTGGATATTCTGAAAATGCAAGTTTAGATTTAACTCAAATCTAACCAGTTTCCACCCACTTATAAACTTCATTTTAGTCATATGTCTAAACAATGTGAATTCCAATACACCCCTCACATACTAAGGATTAGACATCTCAAGCATGAAACTAAATAGTTGCAATTGGTTTAACAGTTGATTGATAGTGGTCCAGTACTAACTTTGAATGACTATTATATATCATGTTACTTTAACAGCACATGCCCTTATCAAGCTTAATACTAATTAGCACATAGCTAGATAGCTACAAATACCAAATTCTTACCAATTTTTCACCTTATAACTCAAGATCATATTCTATTTCACAACATCTCCTTTTCGTTCTGCAAATTATAGCAGTTGATGACAGATAGTAATGTGGGGCGGCCACTTCCAGAAAACACGATAGTGGGATGGTAGAGTGACAACTATTATACTTACTTATTCTTTATTCCTATTTTGAAATTTTTTAACATATACACATAATATACATGCATATATATACACACACACATATGTGTGTGTACATACAGAATTTTTTAGACTTTCGCATCTGTATAATACAAATTTATATCACTTTAGAATTTTTTTTGCTATTATTATCTAATTTATCATATTGTATATTATGTTTACCACTACTGGTATTTAACTTGCTATATTATATCACACATAAATTTTTATTAGGTTTATTGTTATAATTTAGTTTATTACATTATAGAGTATGCTTTAAACAGTTTTTCATGTTTTATAATACTATTATATTTTTTATTATTATTGTTATTATTTAGTTTTGTTATATTATATATTATACTTTATTTTGAATAATATTACACTTATTATTCAGTTTATTATAGTTATGTCACGTTTTACATACAAAAACAAAAAAAGTTGTTGGACACAGGCCGCCAATTCAAAACAGACAAGAGATAGAAAGAACACCGAAAGCCTAATTCTGACCCAACCCATCAGCTGCTATTAGCTAGAGCAGCCTCAAACAAGCAAGAGAATGCAACAGCAAAGTTTGCAGTGCCCAACAACAGCAAAGGTTGCAAACCCATGTCCAACAACGGCATTGAGAGTGCAAACAGAGGAACAGTGGTGAGGCCTGAAATTTTGTATGAATTACCCTGTGAATGGCACAGCAACAGCCATGACATCCATGTGCTTTATGACGAGTGCCTTGGGAGCAGCAAGGGGCTGCTCCACTCCACCACCCTGTAATTGCAATGCAATTGCTCACAATGACTACTATGCTGCAAATAGTGACCATTTTCATTATGTAGTTTAAGCCTACAAACCCCCAGAATACGCTAAAAGCTATAAGATTCTCAGCATATCTCACAGCCTGAGAATAAGTGTCATGAACTTCCCAAGTAGGACATTAAAATATGTTATCAAGGTAACAAACATCATATCATCAGTCTTTAGTCAAAAGTAACCTGAAGCCAGAGTTGTGATTGAACACTATCCCGTGATCCAGCAACTGCAGTAGATGGAACCTTTCTGGCAAGAGCAGGAATGTTGGAAGGAGCCGGTGTACCCCAATAATCCATTCCTATATTTAAGTTTGTTGTGGGACCAGGAACAGCCCCAGGAGCACCACCTGCAGAGATAGGTATGATAGGCACTGTTTGATTAACCACAGTAGGAGGCGCACTTAAGCCCCCATTTTGAGGAGTATATGCCGAAGTGCCATTTTGAGATGGCTCATCTGTAATTCAATAGGAAAGGTACAATTCAGCTGACGCATGCAAATATTATAGGTCAACATATGGCAATACACCAGAAAGTCATAAACTATATTGAAACATAAGAAAGTAAGGATGCCAAACCTTCAAAGGAATCCTGTCTGCCCCCTGATTTCAATTGAGAGTCCTATGACAAAAAAAAGAATAAATACTAAAACACCAATCATAATAATAATTACCTAAAACAGAATTTATTTAGGTATCATTCAGAAAAATAGTCAATTGTGCCCCCACAAACAGGAGCAGCATGAGCTATGCGACCAACACCCAAGTCATACTCTTCACAGAATCTCTAATGTCTAAACATGGTTGACATTTATAAATTATGTATATAATGTATCTGACAGATAGACCTCAAGAAATAAAATTGAACATCCATTAATAGATCACGGCTTATGCATTTTCACAACAAAAGACTTGTAGAGAGCCTGGTAATAATTTGTTGTTTTAAAACAATAACCTTATCCCCTTTAATAATATCCTCCTATATCCTTGGTCTCCCAACTCCAACTCCACTTATGCATTTTCACAACAAAAGACTTGTAGAGAGCCTGGTAATAATTTGTTGTTTTAAAACAATAACCTTATCCCCTTTAATAATATCCTCCTATATCCTTGGTCTCCCAACTCCAACTCCACTTATAGTCATGGTCAACCTGAGCCTAAATCAAGAAGAGAATTGTCTTAAGCTATTATATTTTACTAAAATAACATCACCGAGAAGAAAAACACCAAACAGCCAGCAACACTAGAGACTGATGCATCCCCAGCAGTCACTATCAGCCCGCAAAGACTGCATAATGACAGCTGCAATGACAATGGTGATACAAGCCTATTTGATGGTGATGTGAGCATCAATAATAGTATTAAGAAGTAAGTACAAACCTAACTTATCCTCACAAAATCGGCTTGCAAGATGAGGATTACCTCTCGCTTATATAGTATAAAAAATTACCTCTAATCGATGTAGAAATCTCCAATACACTTCCTTCATGCCGAGACATGTACATCTCGTGTATGAGGCTAGATATTCATCAATGGATAGTAGGTGATTCGAAGGCCCATCAATCCTTACTATGGTAGGATCTAATACCATATTAAGAATTAAGTTTAAGCCTAACTCATTCTCACAGAACCGGTTTGTAAGGTGAGAATTGTCCTCACTTATATACTGTAAATTGACCTTATCTCTAGTCAAGGTGGGATCCCAACCAAGTAACAACTGGAGTGTTGAGATGGTTGGCTACTATGACGCAAGCATTGCAATGATGGCCAACGAAAATGATGGGAGCACTGTGATGGCAATGACAATGATGCAGTGTCAATGATGACCACAATTGAATATACCAATGTCACACAAAAAGTTTGGTTCTGATTTGCAATTGAGAACCATAGGCAAAAAGGGGCATCCTTTTAACTTTTTAAATTGGGTCTCTACAAACCTGACCCAAAGATCCCAACTACATGAGTTGGGTAACACAAACTGGGTAACAAATCCTGAGGCTGCACAAAAGCAGTCAGATGTGCAACTTCCCTATTCCACCTTGCGTGTTTGCTGGCTTGCTTAGGTCTCCCACACTCACAAGATCATGCAAACTTGTGAGTATACTCACAATTTTGACAACATTGCCAAAACACATGCATTTAAGGATAAGTCCTATGTAAGCACATATAAGGAAAATCCTTAATCTCACCTCCATGAGTTCCTTCTCATACTTATAGTTACCCTACAATACATGTCTTCATATAGCCCAAATATAAGTAAAGTGAATACCTTTCTTTTCCAAAGCCTTCCATAACACTTCTCAAGTCACTCGATCATATGCTTTTTCCAAGCTAATAAAAAGGCAGACATAAATCTCAATCTTCGCATTTATATCTTGCCAAGATCAACCCTTTGAAAATAAAAAGCTTTGAATGTTTGCACCTTTTCATGTAAAAATACAAATTGATTCCCTGCATCTAGCCACTCATAAGTTTTATCCCTTTGTATTTTAGACAAACTTTAGTATCAAACTTTTAATAAAATACATAACCTCTCTTCATCTTCTGAAAACTACAATTCACCATTTATATTCCATAATTTTGAAACAAATAAATTCAGAAGTTATTGACTATCTTTGGCCTCACAAGATCAACGATATTAGGAAAATTACAGTTCTTATTCAGAATAATAGAATAAAAGCTTGTCACGATAGCAATTGGGAATATATTAAGGCAGAATAGAAAGAGCTGTAGTATTCAGTAATATGTTCTTTTCACCATTTTACATTTATCCTCCTTACTTTAGGTTGATGTGTGATCATGCTAGAGAGAACAAGATACAGAATGAGACATATGAGAAAATATTGATGAGGTATCAATTGTGGAAGAGATGACAAAAAAACTATGTTAATGAAGTTTGTACACATGTAAAGATGATCACTGGAAGCATTGGTGAAAAGTGTAGATCATTGTTCTTAGTCCTATGAAAAGAGGCAAGGACCGAGGAGGAGATTAGAGGAAATTGTTAAGAGGAATCCTATAACAAATATCCCCGAGAATTTGGTCTTTAATCCAGCCGAATGACATGCAATCCATGTAACCAACCTAACCTAGTTAAGTAAATTTTTTCTTGTTATTGTATATTCCTTATACCGTACAATTACTGCAAACTAAATATTAATGGATGTATATTGACAACATAGAGCAAAACTGATGAGGACTGTCCCTAAACTTACATTTTGAGAATTTGCATCACTTCCTTCACTGGTACCTTCCCCTTCACTTGCACTATCACCACTACAAATCCAATATTTCTTATCAGCATAAGTCACCCATATGCAAATGCAAATGGCAAGGCAACATACTCAACAGGCTTAGAAAAATAAACCAATTCCAAACCTAATATTATATTTCGAATTATTTACAGGAAAATACAGCCATGGATAAAAAAATATCTAAGTCAAATAACAGTGTAGGGGTTCTCAGGCATTCTAAAATATTAAATGCAATTTCTGTAATTTAAAGTTAAAATACACAACAAAGCACATAATTGTAAAAATAAAGCGTACATGCTTCACTGCAATAAACCAACTAAAAAATCAAAAGAACACTAATAAAGGAAACATCAACTTCACGAAGTGAGTGACTACTGTTTCTATTCCCTATTTGACATTACATGATATTCGTAAAACCGAAGTCATTTATATTTTATCATTGTAGTTCAGATAATGCTAGGCTCTGCAAGGCTGCAACAAAATCATGTACCAAAGTGGCCTGTAAGGAGTTGCTTTATATGAATAAAGTCAAACAAGTTTCTAACTTTACTTCCATGATCGAGAATACAAGAAAAGTAAGACCAAAGATTTTATAAATTTAAATGATGTTCATTCCTTTAACACTGGAGAGATAATGAAGCAAACTTTACCAATAATAGATGGACATCATATCAAATTCATATTCATTCCTCCTGAATTTAAGAATTTGCTCTTGGATATGTCAACCTGAGTTCTATTTAGTACATAATAACATATTTATCCAAATATATATTAGTTATATGATTCCCCTAGCTACAGAAACAATGACTGATGATGGTGATCGGTATCATATCATAGCAAAATAATATGCCATGTAAAAAGAATGAATGCATTATTTCATTTAGCATAGAATCTTAAAATCAGCAATTTGGCAATAGGTAAGACATTTAGAAGTAAAAATTCTTTGACTGCTTTGATGGTACATAATTCAACAAGATTGATTAACACAACACATCTTACCTCTTTGAATGAATTCCATTAGCAGATGTCCCCGTTGTTTTACCATGTTCATTACTCTTCCCTGTGATCATATTCAAACTACCCAAACTTCCTTTTGATCTTTTGATTGGCAATTTTTCCTTCACCTCAGGAGGCTTGCCATCGGCTTCCATGCCGCCAGGAGTGTTTCCCTGCATGCAAACTAATAAATTACTTTTCCTTACTTGGATAAGGACACATTCTGCAAGGAAGAGGGAAAAGATATAGACAAAGAAAAGGTAAGAATGAGCATAAAAAACAGAAAGGTAAAACTCACTGAAGCCTCAGCAATTCCATTTGGAGAAGGCATAGCAAAGGGGCTAAAAGGATAAGATCCCTGCATAAATTTGAGGCAAAGTTAGTTGATCAGCTAATGATTCAATGTCATAACTTCAAGAAAGCATAGTTGTACAAAGAATACCGGAGGCATGGATGGATGAGCATAAATGCCACCAGGGGGATACATTGCAACATATGGATGTGGAGCAGTACCATAAGGAGGCATAAATTGCTGCAAATAAAAATTTCATTCATGAACCAAAGAAAGTTTAACTTAAGATCGAACTTAAATGAGATAATTCATATTATCAGAGAAGTGTAGACTAGATGTAGAGTACACAAGGTATTGAACAATAGGAAGAACAAAAAAATGATAAGCAAAGAAGACCATTCAACAATCAAGGTCCCAAAATCTACTGAGTTCATTTGCAGAGGCAATAATGGTTTGTGTCAACTCCTAATTAGGACATCCAAGCCACCCATTTTTTAAAACATACAGTGTCCTGATGCAACAAAACTTTAACAAAATAATTACACTTAAGTTAAACATGCAAGGAATTAAGAGCACCATTAATCACAATAAATGCATATTGGAGAAGCAAGTATTTCCCAAGAGATACTGTCCATAGCCATAAGCAAGTCTGGAGTTATTATAAATTTTACCAAATAGAATTTTACATGTGACCAACCACCACTATCATCGCTCTGTTCCATCTGAATAACTATAACAGTCAACAAAGATTACAAAAAATCCACCATTGTCTACCACACCACTAACCAGCCCATCATCATCAGTGCCATTACCAGAGTATAATTGATATGCCACAACACAAAAAATGGTAAACAGGGAATTCAGATTTACAGGCCAACAACTAAAAATGTATAAAACCCTTCTAATTGATGGATATGATCAGGATCAAACACGAATATACATTTGCTAGCTTCTAGCTGCAATTAAATCATGAGATATATTTAGTTTTATCAATGTTCATCCACATTCTGTTTACTGATTATTGTTGATTAGAATAACTAGAAAATATCTCATAATAACATTATTGCACCTTAAAGTATTTTAGAGTTACTTAGATCATCTTCTATATTTCATGATTTGCTTCCTTGTTCAGGAATCTAATATTAGTTTAAATTAATAGGGATTAGTGCTTTGTATTTTTGTATTACATCAAAACAATATGACTTCTAAATTATTCACTTCCAAAATCTCATACCTAGTACCCTACATAAAACCTTTATAATCTCAACATGGTCATCAAAACCATCTTCCATGATCTAGTTCATCAGTGTTATGCTGATTTTCAGTTGACTGTCATTTGTCATCTTCTGCCATGTGTTCTTGCAACAACCTTTCTCCCTCACAGTCACGTTTTGTCAATGGCAGCCAGCTTCCAATGTGCTGCAGATGAGCTGCTACTAATGCAGCCTTGCCATGATACCTGCTCAAGGCTCACATCCACTCACAACAAACATTTCACTGTTCCAAAATCTATAACCCTCCTTCCATCAGCCACCATCTTGCTTGACATGTGTTCTGTTCTTCTCTCTTCAGATCTGGTCTCACCTTGACCAACCAGATACCCTTTTTCTAAAGGCCTTTGTTTTGCAGTTACTGTCTCATATTTGACATCCTTTATTTTAGTGCATTGGAAAGTGTGAACCCATATTTACACCATTTTTCCATTGCATGCCTCACTGCGCCATCTGGTCTGGGCATTATCACATTTAATTTCCACCTCCATGAGTTTGTTTAGCTCCCTCGGGCTCCAATCAGCTGTGTTTGACACTCAAATCTGGTGTTTTTCCTGCATTCATCCAGAGTTAGCTGTTTTGAGCTGGCTTTGCTTGATTCTTGGCATTCTTTGAGCGGTTATCTCTGATTTTCGCTGTTAGGCTCTTTTTGGATGTTTGTTTTTGTTACACTGACTTTTCTACCAGTTATTGACTTCTTTTTCAGCTAATGATCAAGTCAGCAGTGACTTTGTACTTATTGGTGGTGACTTTCTTCTTGCCATTCTTCAGGTGATTGGATTTGGTCATGACTCACACCAGCCTCAAATATAATTTGTAGGTCATATTTCCAAGTTTTTAAGGTCTCCAAAGTTTTCATACTGTATGTTATAGAAGTTAAAGTTTTTTCCATGTATAACTACTAGCCAGAAAATTTCTGCTAATGATCATCCCAACAAAATCTCTTCTTTGGTCGTCTCACTCTCCAACCAGCTTTTCAACCTCAGGATTGATCCAGCCGCCTTGATAAGTTATATTACCAGATATACTGATCTCCAACATCTCCAGCATTACAAAGACCACTTTTTCCTTTTCACAGTTTCATTTGTAACAAGCTTAAGACATTAGCTAGAAGACAATGAGTGTTAGAATATCCAGAAATTATCTCATAACATTATTATTCTTACAAAGTGGACTTTAAGCCTAACTCAACCTCACAAAATTGGTTTCTATAGTGAGGTTTGCACCCACTTCTAAACTATAATTTAACCATATCTCTAGTTGATTAGGGATCTCCAATAATTAATACATGAACAATGGCATAATTTAAAATATCGTAGGATTCATTATTCATTTTCTTATTCAATTAGAATTATGATCGAGTATCAGCACTAATAAAAGTTATTGCTTTGTATTTTGTATATTAATTCATATTATTCACTAGCTTATCACCTCTCTTCTGCCTACCCTATCTAAAACCCTATAAACTTCATCATAGCAATAGCTCAAAGAGAAGGGGGAGTTAATATCCAAATTATTTTTAACATTTTCCATTTGGCCACATCTTAAGTATGGTCCAGTTAGGTTTTATTTGACTAAGCAATAGCACGAGGTAAGTTTAAACATTAACATTATCATGTAGACGATTTATAACATAAGTGACAATTACCTGGACACCCCACATATAAGGGTGAGCCTGTGGACTTGATGCCAAGAAACCATGTGGAGGTATAGGAGAATATGCCTAGAAAATAACGAAGCTGGGTCAACCAAAATTCAATATTGACAATAATAAAAATGATATGCCATTAATGCCAACAAAGACTGTTTCATTGGAAACCTGGAATCCAGGCCAATCAGGATTAATTGTTCCAGTAGCGGTGGTTGAAGACTGCTCCTGGAAGAACAACAATTCTTTTGTGTCACACCAAATGTACTAACCATTAAGCACCAATGGAGATAACATAAAGAAAGTTAGACCTGTGACGTAGGTGGTGGCGTCTTTGACTCCTTCTCTTTTGGAGCTTTATCCATCTCACTGCTGCCCATTCTCTAATATCAGTATCTTAAAAATATACACTAAACCATCCTGCACCAAACATAACTTTCATTACAAGACATCTTCAAAGACACCATTCTCCTTCAAAACTTACAACCAAATCACTGTAAAAGTTGAGCACGTCAGATAAAACAATTGAATCACAAGATTTTTATATTGAATTAGTCTAGAAGTAGTTTACAAAATCATTATATCGTCAATATCAATTGTAAGAATAGGAACTAACCAAGGCACCAATCCTGTTTTCCCTCCGAATCAATAGAAAGCTAGCTCAAAATCCAACTTCTAATGGTGTGCTGCTATCTTATCTCCAAACCAAAGATGGTGCAAGTTCTGCTCAACTCTTAAGATAACACTATAGCATTAATCTCCACCAAAATTGACAACGCAACAATAACCAGAGCCCAAAAAACCAAGATAAAATCAAGGATACAAAGTGAAATTTATGCATCTCAGAAAGCTAGCAATATGAACAATTCAATCTAATTCAAGCTGAGAATTTTCAAATTACCACTCAGAGAGAGACTGTGGATCCTCCAAAGCTGGAGCAGAAGCAGAAGCAAAAGCTGATCTGCCCGAGGTGACGAAAACAAGCGGCAAGTAGCGACAATCAAATACTCAGAATAAAAATTGTGAAGAAAAAATGGATTTAGTGGGTAGCAAGAAGGTTATTGGGGGAATTTTATTTGGGAAATACAGCAAAAAAATGATCTAGAATTAATTTAGAAACGGATGAGAAGGGAACAATGAATTAGGAGCAGATCAAAAATTAGGGTTTGTTTGGTTAAGGTTAATGTTTGTGTTGTTTGGTTCTGGGTGTTCACGGAGGGCAACCCATTGATGGTGTACGGTGTGTCGCTGTCCAGTGAGATTTTCGTTTCCATTTTGCACAGTTTATGAAATCCCTATTTACTCCCTATGCCCACAGTTTCTCTTTTTACTTTTTTTTTTTTT
>Ga0209489_105179_pt1 | contig 23053 bp, 16 predicted proteins | sample SiratrowhiteBW_FD_187527 | JGI IMG/M metagenome (GOLD analysis project Ga0209489, IMG submission 187527) | Root nodule microbial communities of legume samples collected from California, USA - Siratro white BW (SPAdes) (version 2) | ecosystem: Host-associated > Plants > Roots > Nodule | place...
TAATGTTAATTGCGCAATGTATCTAAGTCATCAAATATAAATATATACTTGATTTTTGTTATCATCAAAACTTTATCAAATGATTTGATCCTCTAAAGGGACTTTGGACCGTCTAATGTTCAACAAAAATAAAAACCGACATTATATATCCAACTAAAATAACTAAAAGAGGTGGATACTACGTTGGTTAGAGTTGGAACCGACGTAGAAGAGGACGTTTACATTGGTTGTAAGCTTACAAAAAATTTTAGAATCTTCTAACAAGTATAGATATGTGAAATAAAAGGCTACAATCTGAAAAAAAAAGGTAAAAAATAAAAAAAAAAACTAAAAAAGAAACCCTAAATGATGGAATTTTGAAATTTCCATAGGCCCAACCGTCTTTGACTGTTGGCCCCAGTGAATTCGTTACCCCATTTCGAACAACTTTCATTTTTGGAGCATCTCAATCCAAGCTCTCTATCAAAAGTTATGGTCGTTTGAAGTTTTTTCGTCCTAAGTTTTTCAAACCCTAAATCTATGATAAACTTATACAATATAAGAACTCTACCATCAAATATATACTAAATCAAGATGCTGATAAAAAATTTGGGTCAAAAATAAAATTTAACTATTTTTAATGAATTTTACAAATTTGTTAACCTCTTATAAAGAGAAGAGGCAAGGGTTGTCGAACCAAGAATTCAATCCGCGCACACCAAATGAACATGGAAGAAGCCGAAAATGGAGCCAAACGAACCCTAGCAAAACCAGTGAACAACAAATATGCAAATGTGAGAAGAAAAAGCGTCACCACGCGAAATAAAAATGAAAACTAGTGAGAATAAAAGTTACACCATAGGAAGGTTTAGAGGAGAAGGCAACGAGCGAGGGTGAAGAGGAGACAACGAGGGTGAGGAGAAGGTGAAAGAGAATAAAATGAAAGAATAAACGAAAAGTGATACCCAACAGTTAATATCTCTCTTAAAATCCCTAATTTTAATTCGAGGGACATATTACGTCTGTTAGGAGCTCCCAACTGACGTAATATAGGCTACATACTACGCTAGTTGACACCTCCCAACTGACGTAGTATCTCCAGCGCCATTAAAAAGTTTTCAAATTTTGAAATTTTACTTTTTTTCAGTGTTTTTTTACGTATATGGTGTATTATGTCGAGTTTGAGTTAACCGACGTAATATCTCTTCAAATATTTATAAAAATATGACCATGTTTTTGTTTATATAAGTTCTGTTTTAATCAACATATTATCCTTACATAGAATGTGTTTTTTTATTAGTGAAAAGTTAGTTTTCAATATATAAATGAATGCATGATCATGTTTATCATAAATTACTTGAAAAGTTGTTCAAATGTAGTTTGGGGTTTTCATAACCACTTAACATCTTTCAAATTAATTGTACACCACACTTGTCCTAATACTAATTTGGTTGCAATGTTTGATTCATAACACTATTTTTGTTGGCTATTTTGATATATAACTTCACAACATAACCTAATTATAAATATTGATTCTAAACCATTATATTACTTTGAATGCATTTAACAAATCAAAATTGATTAAACATCATTAGACTAGTATGACAGTTTTGATTGATAGGTCTTATAACATTATTAAATTCAGGTCCTTGATAAGACCTAATGCATATTTGACAGTAGTAGAAAATTGAGTTTCAACCAAAGTAATAAAAGATTTAATGCAACCATGTACTTCAGATTTAGTTTTCAAAAGAAAAATTCAAGTATGCCTAGAAAAATCATCCACAATAGTTAAAAAATATCTATGTCCATCCACAAAAGTAATGGCTAATGGTCCCCAAATATTCATATGTAACAAATCAAAAATTTTATTGCTTGAAGAAGTACTTACAGTAAATGAAATTCTGTTCTATTTAGCAAGTGGACATATTTGACAAAAATCATCATGTTTTGCTAGAAATATAATTAAACATTGTTGACAATACAAATAGTTTGTCCTTAGACAAGTGACCTAGTCTAAAATGTCAATCATTCACCTTATTAACAGACACTGAATTTATTGAAATTGAATCTGGGGCAAAGTGTTTTCCTAGTCCCTTAGAATTTTCAAGAACATAGAGTCTGTGGTGTATCTTAGCAAAACCAATCATCCTCACAGTGTGATTGTCTTGTATTTCACAGATTTGACCAGTAAACTTAATGGAACAATAAGATTTTATGGCTAGTTGAGATACTGAAATGAGATTGAAGTTAAATCCTGGTATGTATAGTACATTATGCATAATGAATGTAGTAGAAAATATGATAGTGCCTTTAATGTTTGCATAAACTGGTTCCATTAGGTAACTTGATAAGAATATCAGGAATAGTTCTATATGTAGCAAAATTCTCTAGAGATGAACTAATATGATCTGTGGCACCTGAATCTAAGACCCAAAGGACAAATTTTGGTAGTGATCTTAGGTTGCAGATGATACATGTGGATGTATTGGAAATGTGATGATGTTCAATGCTAGGGGTTGCAGCTAACTGAGATTGCTGAAGAAGAGTTAGGAGAAAGTTATATTGCTCTTTGGTCAAACTAAAGCTAGAAGGCTGGTGAGATTCCTTTTGGTTTGTAAGTGTCTCACTCTCATTTGTCTTTTTAATTATAGTGACATTATTAACAAAGAATTTTTCTCCTTTTGTAGTTTGGTGGAAAACTATGTAAGCGATAATATTCATCAATTGTGTGACCTGTTCTACCACAATATGTGCATTTCTTACTATTATAATGCTTGTCATCCTTGGTCCATCTCTTGGCTTGAGAATTCTGAGAATTTCTGTTGAAGGAACCATAATATACACTGGAAGAATCATTTAGAAGATTTACTGATGAATTATTGAACGACGAAGTAGTCATATTCTATGAAGCCCGGATGTGGATAAGGACACGGATACGACACGTACGCGGATACGATTAAATTGAAAATTAACGGATACGGGGACACGATAATATATATATGAATTTATTAAAATTTATTTATATGGTTAATAATGTGAAAAAAATAAAAAAAAGAAGAAACTTTTATAAAAAAGTCTAACAAAAGATATAACTTCTACATTTCATCTTCATTGAAAAATACACCTTCTAATTCTGGTTCATCAAGAGATAAGCTGACAATTTCAAGAATTTCATTATCATTCAATGAAAGGTCATCTCCTGCAATATCCACAATTTTGTTTCCTCTTCTTTGTATTTTGAGAAGTTTCTTGAGAGAAGACGAAGATTACTATGGACATAAACTAGATCTTCTGCCCTTTTAGGTGTCATCTTATTCCTTTTCAAAGAGTGTATAAAAGAGTAGGTACTCCAATTCCTTTCACAACAAGAAGAAGAACATGGTTGTCCAAGTAGCTTAAGAGCTATTTTCTGAAGATTGGTGCACGAGCTCCATGAACAGTCCACCATTTTTTTGCATCCATTTTACCTCTATCTCTTAAAGAGTCAACATCGTGAAATTCTTCACTTTCATTTGAAAAGTTTGCAAATTCTATACTGACTTCTCTCCTTACATCTGGATCATCAAAGTATCTCATAAAACATTTCTTCCTCTCATGAGTAAGCTCACCATCCTGATGTGGAGTAAGTCTTTGTGAATCTTCACTTAACCATTCACTACTATAATATCTACAACATTATAAATATAAAAATAAATAATATTATAAATTTATAATGTTATAAATAAGATAAACACAACAAAAATAATCATAAAATAATTTAACAATACCTTGGATTTAAAGAATGAGCAAGACAATGAAGAAATATGCTACTCTTGGTCCAACGATCAATTAATATTGAGTTTACTACCTCGAAAAATGATGAATGTTCAACTTCTATCTTTCTTTCATGTTCAAATTTGACCTTTCTCACCTTTTCAATATGTTTTTCAAAGAACATCATAAATAGGAGCAGTAAAAGCAAGTATGTAATCAACCTTCATCCACCAATTATCATCCAACAAAATTTCTTTCACTGATTGTGCCTTAGTCACATCATTTTCTTTGTAAGAGGACCATTCATCACTAATAACCATATCTTGAAGTCATTTTTTCAAACTTTTAAACCTTTTTAGCATAACTATAGTTGAAGCAAATCTTGTTGGAGCAACAGAAAGCAACTTTAACGAGTTGAACCTATTGAAAATTGATATTGTCATAGAATACCCAACAATAAAATTTTTAATAAATGTAGCATCAGCAACAATTTGTGAGATCCAAAAACATTGATCATAAGCAACACTATTCTTTTCCGTATTTTTTGCTGCACAAATATTTTTCAATGCAAGATTCAAAGTGTGCACTACATAAGGAGTCCAATAAATTGAAGGAAATTCTAATTCTATAAGCATACTCGCGACCTTACATATAGCTGCATTATCAATTATAATCTGTACCACATCATTTGGCCAACTTCCATAACTACATCTCTCATTTGTCTAGCAATAAAATCTTTGTCTTTTATCTCATCAGATGCATTTATTGACTTTAAAAACATTGGTCCACTATCAGTGACATCCATAAAATTTATAAGTGGCCTTCTTTGGGGATCACTCCACCCATCACTAACAATTGTCACCCTTTTATTTTTCCATGAGTTTCTTATAGATTGCAAAAGGTTTTCTACATGAATTCTCTCTTTTGTAAGTAAAGGACCTCTCAATTTATTATATGTTGGTGGCACATATCCACTAAGATTAGAAGTATTAGCTGCATAAGAAAATACACTCCTATAATAAGGACTTCTTGCTAAATTAAATGATAAACCTGAAGAGTAAAACATACTCGCAATTTCATAATCAAGAGTATCTCTGGCTTGAATATTGAAAGAAGACTCTAAAGGACCTTTTAATCTCCTTAGATCCTTATTTGTTTGATTTCCTTCATTAGATACAGGTGGTAGAGGACATTTTTTTTCTTTGAAATTTCTATTTTCAATGTTGCTTCATTGTCTAATTTTTTTTAACTCAACATTTTGACGAAATTACTTTTGGACAACTTCTAACTCCTTCTCAGTTGTAATAAATGAGCTCTTATTCTAATGTAAGATCCATTGAGTGAAAAATCACATAAACTGCATTTGATACTATTCCCTCCACCAGAAATTTTTCTCAGCTTTGAAACATATCTCCACAAAGGTTTTGTTTCATCTTCTTCGATAGGTTGATTATTCATCTTAATTTCCTATAAAAAATAAATATAAAAAATTTATAAAAAATAAATATAAAATTTAAAAACATAAATTAAATAACATATTTAAATATAACACGATTAAAATTTTATTAAATAATTAATAATTATATAACACGAAGAATCACAAATAAATATATATAATACAAAAAATCACAAATAGATATATATAAGAATTAAAAAAAGTAGCTTTACAAATAATTATAGAACACGAAGATATATATTTGAAAATTTTTTTCTTTCAAAAGAACTTTAACCTATAAATTCACAAATTAAAATCAACGAATAATAAATATTAATAAGTTATTTTTTTATTTAAAATTAAATACATTAACTTTTAAAAAGGTAACTTTACCTTTGCTCGAGAATCTTCTTCCTCACAACACCTTTTTCACAGCACCTTTCTCACAGCACCTTTCTGTCTTCCTAATAACACCTTTTCGTCTTTCTTCCTCACGACCACCGTCCCTCTTCTTATCAGAGAGCTATAACACTTCCTCACGACCACCCTTCTCTCTTTCTATGGTATCAGAGACCACACTTCTTCTTCCTTTGGTATCCAAGAGCCACAACTAGAGAACGTTTTTACGGTGTACGAGTCGTAGAGATTCTCTTCTCCGGTGAGACAGATCGTGTTCTTCTATTTTTTTATTTGATTCATTTGTCTCACATCAATTATTTATAATCATTTTTAGAATATTTTCGTAATATTATTTGAGGAATAAAAATATTTGATTTGAAGATTTACATATATTTGTATTTGATTTGTAATCGAATATTGCGATCTTGATTTTGGTTGAATGTTGGTTTGTGATCGAATATTGCGATTTTGATTTTGATTGAATGTTTCAATTTTGGTAGGAGACGCGCGTCCAACAGAGTGGACTAAGTCTTATTTCCGTGTCAATTACAGTGGACCGTATCCGGCCAAATATTAGGTATCCGAAGCAGTGTCGTACACGCCTCCGTGGCGTGTCCGCGTCGGAGGTGCTTCCGAAGTGGGGAAGCGGGTACCATGTCCCGTGTTATAGCTTCATAGGTCATATTTGCTACTAAAAATAACGACACTTCTGAAGCCATTACAAATGATGAATTCTTGCAAATGGAACAAGATCAGAGTTGGCACAGTGGAGCTCTCTTGGTTAGATAGCTCTAATATCATAACAGAGATATCATATTAACCATATGTTATGAAAAATAAAGAAATGAACATAAATGAATGAAAAAGAACAAAGGATATGAGAGTGAAAATATATTTCTCTTCTTATTCTCTTAGTGAAAAGAAAATACTCTATATATGAAGTACATAGAATAACAGGATCATAATAGAATAGTTACTCTAACATAATTGTTAATAACTCTCATATAATAATTATTTATTATCCGTTAATATACTCTAACCAACCAAAATCGCTAATGATTCTCAAGATCGCTAATGATTCTCAGATAATAATTATTTATCATTTATTAGATGATATTGTTTTTATAATGAAAAATACAAAATTAACTAACCAAGTTAATGATAATCTCAATAACTATTGCTATTTGATGATAGTTTGTTTAATGATAAGTGGATTTTGAAGATGGAAGAAATAAGACATGAGAATGTAGATTTGGATGCTCCAAATTCGCGTAAAGACGATGATTATGTTCTTCTTGTACCACTTTTACTATCTCGCATTTATATTTGTAATTTTCAAATTAATAAAAAATAAAAAAAAAGAGATCAATGAAAATTTAGTATTTGTGAAAAAAAAAATTATAGTAGAAAATCAAGAATTGAAATACAATACAATATAATTGAAATAAAATTGAATACATAAAACTTTTAGGATTCAGTTTTCTACCAAGATATTTTATTAACTTAATATCTTTATCTTTATGCTCTTTTTATTCTCTTTGAAAGTAAATTGACCTAAGGTAACACGTTACCTCTTATATCATATATCTAATTGAATCTGCTGTTAAGTTTTTTTTTTTTTTTTTTAATTTGTTGATTCCTTGAAGGACTAAGTTTATTCTCATTATTTAATATCTCCCTTACTTATATGTCAAACAATTAGGTTTACCTTTGAGTCATTTCCTATCATTTATAAGATGTAAAATGATAGTTCAACATTTTGTATAAATATAATAATTATAAGAGAAATCAAAAGGAAAAAAACCCAATTAAAATCAATAGTCATCAAGGGCTAAATCCCAATCCTAAAGTACAAAATATTACTCAAACATTATCATAAACAATCCAAAGCAAAATATAAAAGAGAAATGAAAAGTATTGAATAAAGAAGATATAAAGGAGGTTTGTCACTCTTATCTAATATAGTCGATTATCTCAAGTTTAGAATACCTAACTACCACAAAAAAATTTCTATTTAAAGTTTATGTACTTAACAACACTAGTCTTAAACTAAAATAAAAGTAAGTAAAATAAATCAATCCTAATACTAAATACAAATAATTTTTAGTTGGTGAGAGTCTACTTTTGTACCAAGTGAGAGTCTACATTTTATACTAAGAATAAGATTGTACTTCAAACAATCATCCAACTTAATTAAAACAAATCTATCAAGTAACATTGATGACTTAGCCATGAGTGGTATGCATTGTATGTGACTAAAAGGTATTTTATTTAGAAGGAATAATGAGTTCACCTTATACATAACTTTTCATATTAGAGAGTGAATCATCAATCCCACCTTTATATAGATTAATGTTGTTGAGGATAAGTAGTGACGGCTCAAGGCTTTAAGAGGCCTAAAGCGAATAAAAAAATAAGACCTTTTTTAAATTAATAAAATAATTAAAATTATGATATTTTTATCTAAAATTTATTTTTTCAGCTTTTTGTGATGTAAAATTATCTATTAAATTATCATAATTAATTTTATTTAAAAAATCTGTTTTAATAGACAATAAAACTAATCTATTTAATCTTTATTAAGACATTGTTGATCTTAAATAAGATTTTATTAGTTTAAGTTTTGAAAAACTCCTTTCAGTTGAAGCAACTGATACTGAAATTGTTACCATTATTCTTCTATATGTTATATATGCATTTGGAAAAGAATTTATTCTTTTTTTTGTTTATTTTTATAAATTTATCCATAGTCCCTTTTTGTGATTTAACAAAAAGTTCAACACTTTTTTTTTTTTGAAGTTTTGAATAACCTGATTCAAATTTTCTAGTTGTCATATTTGTATATTTTTATATAAAACTAAAAATTATAATATATATCATACTGAATATAACTTATAAGTATATAAAATAAGTCTAAGTTAAAAAGATAAAACCTGATTGTGAAGACAATAAACTTGATTGTAGAGTCTCAAGTATGTTATGATATTATCTTTGGATCCTGTCCTTTGGAATGTCTTTAAATTTAATTTGTAACTTCTAAATTATCTTCCTTGAATCTGCACAAATTATTTTAAGATTAATTAAACAATAATGAAAAATAAAAAAAAATGGGATCAATTCACCATCTCATATTATTTTTTCCTAATATTGATGTCCTCAAAAGGAGGAAAAATGAACACAAACTCTTCCTCAATCAAAATCAATCTACTGCTCAAAGTCTTGAAGTAAAGACACGCTCATAAATTGCACAGTATAGAATGATGAAATATGAAATGAAATTTGAAATTGAAAACAAGTTGAAATAATATTATGGAAGTAACAAAGAGATAGAGGAGATAAGTGAAGAAAGAATGAGAGAAGTGGAAGAGTCAAGTAAATGATAGGACATATAAAGAGATCATAGAGGAGGAAAGGAGATAAGTGAAGAAAGAATGAGAGAAGTGGAAGAGTCAAGTAAATGATAGGACATATAAAGAGATCATATCAATGCGTTGGAATATAGGAAAAAGATAAATTAGAATATTTTGATATGTAAGATTCTCCTTTACTGTTCAATTTTTTTAAATATTATTAATTTATTATAAGAATATTATTCATTAAATAGTATTTATAGTACCAATATAAATGTAAAGTCATTAAATAATATTTATAACACATTTAAACTTAAAGTCAAGTAAAATATTTAAATTTTTAATTAAAATTTTGATAGTAATTTTAAAATTAAATTTTTTTTATTTTATAATAATATATAAATATTAAATTTTTTTGAGGCCTTAAGGTCTAAAGCGTATTAATTTTTTTAGGCTTTTGAGGTCTAAAGCGTATTAACTTTTTTTGAGACTTTTGAGACCTTGAAGCCTAAAACGGTTGCTTTACCTGCTTGAGCCTTGAGTCACCCTGATTGTAGCAGTATCCAAATTAAAATTCAGAAAAAAAAAATGCTGCTCAATATTTCTCAGGTTGTGTATGGTTTCACATCTTGTTATTTATTAAGCGGAAGGACCAAAAAGCATTGAGTGTTTGATGACCCAGATGGCTCATTCGATGGACAATGAGGTCCCATTTCCATGCACATCAAATTAAGCATATGTGTTTGTTTGTCATAAGATCACAGGTCTATAATTTAATTGTAATTCATCAATAATGGAGTTTGTAAGGACTGTTGAGTTGGCACTGATATAAGTCCAATGTCATATATGCACATAATTCTAAGGTGATGAAAAGAGAATGATGTCCACACTAATGGTTTTGACAGCTTTGTCCTTATAGCGGGGTGGATGTAAATGAAACATTATTATTGAGAATGTTATGTTCGGATTAAGACTCTCTAACTTCCTTAATCATGCTAGTAATGAAACTCTAAACTCCTGCTATTTCAGTTCATTGGAGTTTATGTCATACTTGTTAGCTTAAATATATATATGAAAGGAGTCTAGTTCAGTAATCAGAACTGACATGCAGAATTTCAGTTTTTTTACTGATAAGAATAGGTTTCAGAAGTTTTTTAAGATTGAAATATCTTAAAACTGAAAAAGTACTTTGAATATACATAGTGCAGACCATTAGCAAAGTTTGAATCCCATGAGATAGAACATACACTAACGGCAAGATAGGAAGAAATTAATGTTTGATGTGGTGAGTAGGAGCCATCTTTTCCAATGGTAGGATACTTCTCCTACTTTGTGTTATTATATTTCATGGTGAACAAAACTTCCTTTCAATGAGAAAAGAGAATGTGACATAATGGTCAATTATGTATCAATTATTATCATATATATGCATGATTAATCACGACGAACACAGTGGTGGCCATGAAGTAAGCCCTGGTTCACAAATTAGAAATTTTGTTTTGCAATTTCGTGATGGTAGTAAAAAGTTGCAATTTCATGATGGTGTACCATACTTTTCAAATACAAAAAGGCATATCAGTTATGTTGAGGCCCATTGGTTTCTTTCCTTCCAAAAGACATTAACGACGGAAATGAAGGTGTTCACCACTGAGAACATATTCACTAAGTCAGTAAACTCTCCCATTTAATTATGATTTTAACACGTTTTAATGTGAAAAAATTTAATCATTCTTCAATTGTTGACTATTATTGTCCTAAGATATGATTTAGTGACTAACATAATTTATTCAAATTTAATCTATTTTTGAAATATATTTTTTTAGAAAACAAATATACCATTATTTTTATAAATTCGGTTATATGATATTCGTATTATAATTTTCTTAAAAATATTTAATATCTTCTAAGTAATTCTTTTATGTTTGACTATTTGAAAAAAATAAATAATTGTTTTATATAAATTTGGATACTTATATATTCATTGAATTTTGGTGGTTCAGACTTTACATTCCCATTTAGTTTCTAATGCACACAAGTAGGATATTTATTTCTCAATATGATATATTTCATTCACCAAGTGATACCATCATTTAAGTTACATGTGATTTTTGAAATAATTATTATAAAAATCAACTTATAGTAAATTATATTTTGATACATTTTTCCTCATCAATTGACATCATAACTCTTTTAGTTAAGGATTTTTTTCTTACTTAAATGGTGGAGTCATATACAAAAATAAATTCTTAAAATAAAATTTATTATTATGTGGACGAGAAAAATGAAAATTTTATTATTCTTAAATAATACGTATCTTCAATTTAGAGAAGTTATATTTTATATATGGTAAATAATAAGATTTTGAACAAGATATGAGATAAACTTCAATGCTTGAATTCCTTAATTAATGCTTCTAAATAACTCAGCTATTTGAATATATATATATATAGAGAGAGAGAGAAAGAAATTCACACTTTGAAGAATTGGTGTAGTATAAATTGAAAGTACAAATAAATATCTTAAACAAAATATAAGTGAGAAAGAATTACATTCATATTATCTTAAGATTTTAAGTTAAAAAAATAGTTTCAAGTTTTTTTTTTTTTTTTTTTTATATTGTTGACTCTGACTCACAGTTAAAGATCCTCCCAATTGTTTTCTCTTTTCAAATTGGTAAAAAGTGTTATCAATTATTAGATCAAAGACTTATAATTAAACAAAAAATTATCATAATTAATAATAAGAATGACAATAAAATGAATATAAATTTGATTATATTTATTTTTATCTTTAAAGTAAAAATTCATACTCATTCTTATATCTGTCTAAAAATTTATTATTATAAAAAAATTTAAAGTAAAAAAAATAATATTATCAATAATTCAATGTTAAAAAACCACATATTTTCTTCTCTTATATGTCAAATAACAGTGAAGAAATTATAATGATATTAATTTATAAATTTTAAGATGGAATACCAAATAAATTAAGTATATGTTAATAATTTTAAAAAGAAACAAATATGAGTATACATATAGATATTCTCTTTAATATTAATATTAGATTAAGTTTAGATAGTACTCTTATCTACAAATTTATTTATCATCCCTAAATAAATTATGAGTAAATAATATAAAAGAATTTGACATTTAAAACAGAAAGTTTTTGAGTTCTATTTTTCTTATATATTATTTGTCTATTCTATACAGTGTAAGAGTCAATAGATACATAATTTAAATAATTTTTGTTCTAGAATATTTTGACAATTTCTTTTAAACCTTAATAAATTAATTATATATATATATATAAGCGTTCGAATAATTTTTTTTTGGAATTATTATAACAATATATACCTTGAATTTCTAGCAATATAATGCAATTTTTTAGACTAGAAATAATTTTTAAAAATAAAAAAAAATCTAAAATATCCTTGTGCACTAGAAAGATAAACATGAAATCTATATCATAATATAAAATCATTTGCATCGGAAGTAAATTCCAATAACTTTCAGGTTTCCGTCTAAGAATCTCAGGCTGAACACTTTTTGATTATTTCTTTTTCCATTGCACTGTTCAAAGCTTAAAATTTAGTTTCAGTTGTAGTTTATAAAAACACACTTAATTATTATACTTGACTCTTTACTAATGTAATAAGTCAGTTAACTTACTGTCGTGTCAAATCATCAGATAACATTAGGAATCGAATACACAAACTAAAGTTGTTAACCAAAAAAATTATCCAAATAAAAAATGTAAATCTTTTAGCTCTAAAGTAAAAATTAAGAGAAGTGAAGGGTATAAAAGAAATTAAGGGCATGTTTGAAAAAAGTGAAGTCCAATATAAATATACCTTATTTCGAAATAAATTTATAATATATATATATATATGATATTTCCATTTTTTTTTTCTTTTGGGTAAGTGTGTAAATGAGATGTAAATCACTATTTTAAAATTTTTCTTTAACAAAAATAATAAAATTATTGCTTTATATACATATTTATGTGTTTCCGAAAGTGGAATATTATGTTAAAACATGTATCTAAACGCTGTAAATCCTTGAGATTATTATAAAGCATACCATACATCGAGTATACATATAAAGTATGATATTGTGGTTTTAATTTAATCAATCATCTTTAATAGTAAAGGTATTAAATTTTCAAAGAGAAACTTTTATTACTCATAATAATAAAACTTTAAAATTCTGTAGATAAAAAAAATGCTAAAAAACATAATAAATTAATAAAATTGTATTTGACTTAGGTGTTGTCACATCGATATTCTAATATTTAAAAAATTATCATACACACGGATCAAACACGGATCAATAACATCGATTGTGGCATTCAAACTCAGCTGCGCTACTTGGAAAAAGAAAGAACCAAAATTTCTTTCACACATGACACATTTGAACGTCTGAAATAAACTCTTTCGTGGAGTAAATTGATCACTAATCTTTTAATTTTCATTCTAAATCTCACTTTAATTAAAGATTAAAGATAAAATCAATAGTTCACCTTATAATTTAGTTTTATGACTTAAATTCACCGTTGTAAGTCTATTTATTCAATATAAATAATAGGATGATGAGACGTTAATTAAGAAAAGAAATGACATGCATGAAGGTGTATGTACAATTGCAATTACAAAAAGCAGAAGTAAAAATGTTCTTAGTTGCTTAGAAATGGTGAAGGGAAGGATGAAGATTATGATGTAATCATTGAGGTAAGAAATTCAAAAACAACTTCATCACATGGGATGGTAAGGCCCATGTCATGATTGAAGCCAAACTCCTCTTCAGCTCTTTGGAGAAGACTTTGAAATTGTGGATGACCCAACCATGAAATTGGCACAATATATCTTGTCCTCTTTTCTCCAACATACACTGCAAAGTGCCCTTTTGGCACATCTTCTGGAAGACCCTCTTCATCGTACCCCTGTTTCTTTCCAAAACTTGAGCACCTTCTCACTATCTGCTTTATCACTTCTGCTTGGGGCAGCTTATTGGATTTTCTTATGGCCATTCTGCTCTGCTCTTTCTGTTACCTACTTTCAAAGTTTGATTCGTTGTGAAAGTGTGGAGAAGAGAGGCATTTATCATTGGACATTGGTGAGTGTGGAGAAGAGAAATTGAGGAAGAGGAACAGGGTCACGTGGGTGTGGGGACATGTACCAGACCACACCCAAATTGCTCCTACATGTCTCTCACAATTCAAACCATGAAAGGAAAACATTCACATTTTTCCTAACAAAATTTATACAAATGTAGAATGCAACAAGTATTCAAACCTTTAATTATTAATAAGCAATTAATAATTACATTTCCAAGTTTCACTTTGAATTAATCTAATTCAGTATTTGGGTAATTATTGTTTTCATAAAAAATAATATCCAACCATTCAATTTTGAATTCAACCTATTGTCTCTTGTATTCGCCTCTATAATCAGAATATATATAATCTAATATCTTTTAAATTTGAGAATAATATTTAAGACCAATGTTATTAAAATGAGAAGCTTATTCATGGTGGAGATTTAAAATGCACCAAATTCAAAGATTTAATTATTAAAAAATAGTTAATAATTAATTTTGGATGTAATGAGGACAAGAAAAACGATAGAATGAAACTTAGGTATTGTTGTGATGGATAACACAAACCTGCTTTATACAACTCACTTCACCCTGTCCCATCACATTATGCTTGTCCAAGGAATCCGGAACAGTGATTAAACTCAAAGTCACAGCAAATTATCAAATTGTGAAGTGAAATAAATTTACCCAAAGAATCACATTAGTGTTAAATCAAATATCAGGATGTAACAACGTAAAAGAGATATAAAAGTATGATTGAATTAAAAATAATATGAAAGAGTGGAGATAGAGGAAATTAAAATGCAAGTTGTGTGGTTGAGGTGTTGCTTCCATGAAAAGCAAGGTTCACTTTCCTTAGACTCATTTCAATTCTTTGCCATTTCCTTCTTTTCACACTCATCACTCCTCCTATAATCTGGGTGCCAAATCTCAACAAATATTATCTCATTTCTCAATACATCTCTTTCCAAAATATATTCACTTTACTCAGTCTCTGATCTTACAGAATCTTTACTCTGCTTCTTAATTTTCTAAAATATTATTTTCTTCGGTCATTTATTAAGATACTACTTGTATTTTTCACTCCAATAGTTTAACTCGGGATACCGTTCTTGTGAATGGCAAATTTTATTCTTTAAGCACTTAAAAAAAAATAGTTCAAGATAACAGGTTAAATCGAAACAATATATTGTTACTCGTCCATACCTATAAATGAAAAAAAAAAGTTGTTTGGTCTACATATATATTTTAATATTTTTTTTTTCTCGTTTTTCTCTTTTATTTATGTTTTATAAATTATTTACATAACACACCACAAACTATTTATTGTGTAATTATTATTATTATATTTGGTTACTTTAAAAAGAATATAAAATCAGGGAATGTCTCTTTTTTCTCATGTTTAATAACGTTTTTAGTGGATTTTTATTTAATAAATAAGATTTTATAAATTTTAGATCAAAGAATGTTAGTACACATTTATTGAAATTCATTATCAAACTATGAATTTAAGATATAAAATGAAACTCACGTATGAATTTCATTTTATAGCATAGAGTTAAAGAATTGTATTAGACAATTATTATTAATAAATCAAAATGGACATGCATCACATCATTGTTTATACTTTTTTGTCCTAAAATTTGACTTTTAAAAACAATTTTATTCTAAACTCTGATAAATTTCGAAAACAGTTTCTAGTATTTTAAAAACCAAAAAACTTAATTATGTTTTTTCATGCTCTTCTGTTTTCATCTTCTCAAATCCCTTCTTCCATTTTCACACTCTACCTTCTGCAGCCTTCCACTAACTATCTAAACTAGTTTTTAGTTGCATTTTAAAGACTAAATAAATTTTTATAAAAAGAAACAAACATCAAGGCACCCTTACTTTCTTTTTAAGCATCTTTTTCTCTATAGTAGACTTTCCAAAGGAAAAATATTTTTTCTTTCAAAACATAACAAAGCTTCCACTAACAAAATGGTTTTTACATTAATAGAATAGATAATAAATAGATAGCATTAATAATAACCAGAAACATGTTTTTTTTTTTTTTTATCACATCTTACGATATTTTACTGTGTCTCTATGTCTAACCCTCCTTAAAGTACATTAGTAACTCACTAAGAGTGTAGTTTCGTGGCCATGCAAATTCTATGGTAAAAGGGTTTCAGTACATCAACTTCAGCGACAAGAATAAGCAAATCTCCCGTTGAAAAATTGAAGTGTCCCATGCATGAAGTACAATGAAATCCCACTTGTGCAAATGGGAAGTGTGAAAGATTGCAATCACCATAAATCCAATGGCATAGACCGTAGAATGGGAACAATATAGATAGAGGCGCCATATACTATCACTCACTAATAAACAAAACTTTCTTCACACTTCACATGGGTATAGATCCAAAAATTTAAACTTATATATTTCATATTTTACATATGTTTAATTTCATTTTCTAGTTAAAAACCCACTAAATCTTAAATTTTCTAACTCTAATAAAAGAGGTTTTTCAAAAACCTACAAGTAAATAAAATTTCTTTTAGATTTTGTTTGAATAAAAGTTTCATTCAATAATTAAGACAGAAAATATAAACTAATTATTTTTTTTATCTCACATTAATAAGAGATAAAGTCATTTCATAATATATAACTGGGTGAAAACTTCATCTTACAAGCCAATTTTGTAAGGTTAAGTTAGGCTTAAAGTTCATTTCTTAATATGGTATCATGTTTAAAGTCTATTCTAACGAGGTTTAATGCGCTTATCGTGTCATCCGCTATCAAGCTGCTATCAGACCACTCATAAATAAATATTCAGTCCCAAACACCAGTTGGATAGCCTTAACATAGAAGGGTGTGTTGGAAATTCTGTATTAACTATAAATAAGAACATTTCATAGAATATAAGTAGATATAAACTTTATCTTATAAATTGGATTTATAAGATTGAGTTAGGGTTAAATTCACTTCTTAATACTTTTATAAATTAAAATTATTTTATACACTAACTAATATAAAAAAGTTATCTCATTTTTTTTTTATGATTTTAGTAAAAATTATCAATTTTTGGAAGAATGGTAGTCAAACTCGAGATTATACTCTAATTTAAAGTTGGATTACAAAATTGTAACCTCTAAAATTGACATCTAAACCATACATTAAATACTATAATTAAACTTTAATTAATATTTCAATTCATAACTATAAGAAATTCAATAAGTAAACTCCATACAAATATCATAAATCAATAGATGAATGAGAAAAAATAACTTAAAAATATTGCACAATTTGCCTATTTTTATAACAAGATAGAACACTTAAATAGACTTCTAAAATACATCATCCAAATTAAAATCATAATCATTCGATTTATATAAATCTTGCATCTTATTGTCTTTTATTAATAAATCTCGGTGTTTACAATTTGTCCATGTTTACAAATTGTCCATCTTAATGTCTTTTATTAATAATGTTAGTGATCCGAAACAATTTAGTGTACTATTTAATATTATTTTATTTATAATTAGTTGCATAATGTATTATCATTTTAGTCTTTTATCGAGTAAGTTACTTATTGTTTTTAGTGTTTTATATGTTATAAAATGGAATTCATATAATATTTTCTATCGGAAAATGATACTTTGACACCACTGTTCACATAACTTCCATTTGACACTCCTGCGTGTCACATGGGTCTCACTAACGAAAGAGAGAGAATGCATTTGCTTTTGTTGTATATGGAAGGGTAATTTCGTCAAATGTAAAATTGCACATGACTAACCACTTATCTGAACATGTTTATATAAGTGGTTAGTCATGTTTATATAAGTGGTTAGTAATGTTTATATAAGTCGTTAGTCATGTTCAGATAAGTGGTTAGTCATATTTATATAAATGGTTAGTCATGTTCAATTTTACATTTGACGAAATTACCCTTCCGTATACAACAAAAGAAAATACATTATCTTTCTTTCGCTGGTGGGACCCATGTGACACGTAGGAGTGTCAAATGGGAGTTATGTGAGCAGTGGTGTCAAAGTATCATTTTCCTTTTCTATCGGTATAGTGTGCTAGTAGTACAATGGTATTAATTGAAAGAGACAAGCAATAAAAAGTTTTTGGTTGTGCATGTGAATCATCAGTGACATAGTGTAGAATTGAAAGAAACTTATGAAGTGATATTCATCAATAATGATAATTATGTGTCCACTTATCCTCAACAACATTAATCTATATAAAGGTGGGATTGATGATTCACTCTCTAATATGAAAAGTTATGTATAAAGTGAACTCATTACTCCTTCTAAATAAAATACCTTTTAGTCACATACAATGCATACCACTCATCGTTAAGTCATCAATGTTACTTGATAGATTTGTTTTAATTAAGTTAGATGATTGTTTGAAATACAATCTTATTCTTAATATAAAATATAGACTCTCACTTGGTACAAAAGTAGACTCTCACCAACTAAAAATTATTTATATTTAGTATTAGGATTGATTTATTTTACTTACTTTTATTTTAGTTTAAGCCTAGTGTTGTTAAGTACATAAACTTTAAATAGAAATTTTTTGTGTTAGTTAGGTATTCTAAACTAGAGATAATCGACTATATTAGATAAGAGTGACAAACCTCTTTTATATCTTCTTTGTTCAATACTTTTCATTTCTCTTTTATATTTTTCTTTGGATTGTTTATGACAATGTGTGAGTAATATTTTGTACTTTAGGATTGGGATTTAGCCCTTGATGACTTGATTTTAATTGGGTTTTTTTTTTCTTTTGATTTCTCTTATAATTATTATATTTATACAAAACGTTGAACTATCATTTTGCATCTTATAAATGATCAGGAAATGACTCAAAGGTAAACCTAATTGTTTGACATATAAGGAAGGGAGATATTAAATAATGAGAATAAACTTAGTCCTTCAAGGAATCAACAAATTAAAAAAAAAGAAAAAACTTAAGAGCATATTCAATTAGAGATTCAATTAGATATATGATATGAGAGGTAACGTGTTACCTTAGGTCAATTTACTTTCAAAGAGAATAAAAAAAGCATAAAGATAAAGATATTAAGTTAAAAAAATATCTTGGTGGAAAAATCAATCCTAAAAGTTTTATATATTCAATTTTATTTCAATTATATTGTATTTCAATTCTTGATTTTCTACTATAATTTCTTTTTCACAAATACTAAATTTTCATTGATCTCTTTTTTTCATTTTCTATTGCGAGATTGTAAAAGTGGTACAAGAAGAACATAATCATCGTCCTTACTTGGATTTCGAGCATCCAAATCTACATTCTAATGTCTTATTTCTTCCATCTTCAAAATCCACTTATCATTAAACAAACTAATAGTTGTTGAGATTATTTTTAACTTTGTTAGTCAATTTTCTATTTTTCATTATAAAAACAATATCATCTAATAAATGATAAATAATTATCATCTGAGAATCATTAGCGATTTTAGTTGGTTAGAGTATATTAACGGATAATAAATAATTATTATATGAGAGTTATTAGCAATTATGTTAGAGTAACTATTCTATTATGATCCTGTTATTCTATGTACTTCATATATAGAATATTTTCTTTCATCAAGAGAATAAGAAGAGAGATATATTTCCACTCTCATATCCTTTGTTCTTTTTCATTCATTTCTGTTGATTTCTTTATTTTTCATAACATGTGGTTAATATGATATTTCTGTTATGATATCAGAGCTATCTAACCGAGAGAGCTCCACTGTGCCAACTCTGATCTTGTTTCATTTGCAAGAATTCATCATCTGTAATGGCTTCAGAAGTGTCGTTATTTTTAGTAGCAAATTTGACCTATGAAGCTCTGACACGGGACATGGTACCTACTTTTCAGCTTCGGAAGCACCTCTGACGCGGACACGCCACGGAGGCGTTTACGACACTGCGTCAGATACCTAATATTTGGCCGGATACGATCCACTGTAATTGACACGGAAATAAGACTCGGTCCACTCTGTTGGACGCGTGTCTCCTACCAAAATGACAACATTCAATCAAAATCAAAATCGCAATATTCGATCACAAACCAACATTTAACTAAAATCAAGATCGCAATATTCGATTACAAATCAAATACAAATATATGTAAATTTTCAAATCAAATATTTTTATTCCTCAAATAATATTACGAAAATATTCTAAAAATGATTATAAATAATTGATGTGACACAAATGAATCAAATAAAAAAAGAGAAGAACACGATCTATCTCACCAAAGAAAAGAATCTCTACGACTCGTCTACAGTAAAAACGTTCTCTAGTTGTGGCTCTTGGATACCAAAGGAAGAAGAAGCGTGGTCTCTGATATCGTAGAAAGAGAGAAGGGTGGTCGTGAGGAAGTGCTACAGCTCTCTGATAAGAAAAGGGACGGTGGTCGTGAGGAAGAAAGACGAAAAGGTGCTGTGAGAAAGGTGCTGTGAGGAAGAAGATTCTCGAGCAAAGGTAAAGTTACCTTTTTAAAAGTTAATGTATTTAATTTTAAATAAAAAATAGCTTATTAATATTTATTATTCGTTGATTTTAATTTGTGAATTTATAGGTTAAAGTTCTTTTGAAAGAAAAAAGTTTTCGAATATATATCTTCGTGTTTTATAATTATTTGTAAAGCTACTTTTTTTAATTCTTATATATATTTATTTGTGATTTTTCATGTTATATATATTTATTTGTGATTCTTCGCGTTATATAGTTATTAATTATTTAATAAAATTTTAATCGTGTTATATTTAAATATGTTATTTAATTTATGTTTTTAAATTTTATATTTATTTTTTATAGGAAATTAAGATGAATAATCAATCTATCGAAGAAGATGAAACAAAACCTTTGTGGAGATATGTTTCAAAACTGAGAAAAAATTTCTAGTGGAGGGAATAGTATAATCAAATGTAGTTTATGTGATTTTTCATTCAATGGATCATACACTAGAATAAGAGCTCATTTATTACAACTTAAGGGAGAAGGAGTTAGAAGTTGTCCAAAGGTAAGTTCATCAAAACTTGTTGAGTTAAAAAAATTAGACAATGAAGCAACATTGAAAATGGAAATTTCAAAGGAAAAAAGTGTCCTCTACCATCTGTATCTAATGAAGGAAATCAAACAAATAAGGACCTAAGGAGATTCAAAGGTCCTTTGGAGTCTTCTTTCAATATTCAAGCCAGAGATACTCTCAATTATGAAATTGCACAGATGTTTTACTCTTTAGGTTTATCATTTAATTTAGCAAGAAGTCCTTATTATGGGAGCGCATTTTCTTATGCAACTAATACTTTTAATCTTAGTGGATATGTGCCACCAACATATAATAAATTGAGAGGTCCTTTACTTGAAAAAGAGAGAATTCATGTAGAAAACCTTTTGGAACCTATAAGAAACTCATGCAAAAAATAAAGGGGTGACAATTGTTAGTGATGGGTGGAGTGATCCCTAAAGAAGGTCACTTCTAAATTTTATGGTTGTCACTGATAGTGGACCAATGTTTTTAAAGTCAATAAATGCATTTGATGAGATAAAAGACAAAGATTTTATTGTTAGACATATGAGAGATGTAGTTATGGGAGTTGGGCCAAATAATGTGGTACAAATTATAACTGATAATGCAGCTGTATGTAAGGCCGCGGGTATGCCTATAGAATTAGAATTTCCTTCAATTTATTGGACTCCTTGTGTAGTGCACACTTTGAATCTTGCTTTGAAAATTATTTGTGCAATAAAAAATACGGAAAAAAATAGTGTTGCTTATGATCAATATTTTTGGATCTCACAAATTGCTGATAATGCTACATTTATTAAAAATTTTATTGTTGGGCATTCTATGAGAATATCAATGTTCAATAGGTTCAACTCGTTAAAGTTGCTTTCTGTTGCTCCAACAAGATTTGCTTCAACTATAGTCATGCTAAAAAGATTTAAAAGTTTGAAAAAGGACTTCAAGAGATGGTTATTAGTGATGAATGGTCCTCTTACAAAGAAGATGATGTGGCTAAGGCACAATTAGTGAAAGAAATTTTGTTGGATGATAATTGGTGGATGAAGGTTGATTACATACTTGCTTTTACTGCCCCTATTTATGATGTTCTTAGAAAAACAGATACAAATATGGCTACTCTTCACTTAGTATATGAAATGTGGGATTTAATGATTGAGAAGGTGAGAAAGGTCATATTTGAACATGAAAGAAAGATAGAAGTTGAACATTCATCATTTTTCGAGGTAGTAAACTCAATATTAATTGATCGTTGGACCAAGAGTAACACATCTCTTTATTGTCATGCTCATTCTTTAAATCCAATGTATTGTTAAATTATTTTATGATTATTTTTGTTGTGTTTATCTTATTTATAACATTATAAATTTATAATATTATGTTAATTTATTTATTTTTATATTTATAATGTTGTAGATATTATAGTGGTGAATGGTTAAGTGGAGATTCACAAAGACTTGCTCCACATCAGGATGGCGAGCTTACTCATGAGAGGAAGAAATGTTTTATGAGATACTTTGATGATCCAAATGTAAGGAGAGAAGTCAATATAGAATTTGCAAACTTTTCAAGTGAAAGTGAAGAATTTCACAATGTTGACTCTTTAGGAGATAGAGATAAAATTGATGAAAAAAAATGGTGGACTGTTCATGGAGCTCGTGCACCAATACTTCAGAAAATAACTATTAAGCTACTTGGACAACCATGTTCTTCTTCTTGTTGTGAAAGGAATTGGAGTACCTACTCTTTTATACATTCTTTGAAAAGAAATAAGATGGCACCTAAAAGGGCAAAAGATCTAGTTTATGTCCATAGTAATCTTCGTCTTCTCTCCAGAAACTCCTTAAAATACAAAGAAGAGGAAACAAAATTGTGGGATATTGCAGGAGATGACCTTTCATTGAATGATAATGAAATTCTTGAAATTGTCAGCTTATCTCTTGATGAACCAGAATTAGAAGGTGTATTTTTCAATGAAGATGAAATGTAGAAGTTATATCTT
>Ga0209489_105180_pt1 | contig 23053 bp, 10 predicted proteins | sample SiratrowhiteBW_FD_187527 | JGI IMG/M metagenome (GOLD analysis project Ga0209489, IMG submission 187527) | Root nodule microbial communities of legume samples collected from California, USA - Siratro white BW (SPAdes) (version 2) | ecosystem: Host-associated > Plants > Roots > Nodule | place...
TATATATATATATATATATATATATATATATATATATATATATATATATATATATATATATATATATATATACTCCTACATATCTCTATGATATATGTGCTTAATATATAAAAATTATATTTCTCTATATGATATTAGAAGCTACAAACTTAACTAGCAATTTTCGATCCTATCAATGGTCATCTCTACTCATTCTGCTTACAACAACTCAACTATTCATATCTTTTTCAAATTTTCTCACCTGGTACAAGTAAGTTACTCTATTGTTGATTGACTGCAAATAATGTACTCGACTATGTTTCTTATATTAATATCTTCTATAAACTGTGTCTTCTTCAAATTACTCCACATAGAGCAAGCAAGTTACTCTATTATTGACTACAAATAATATACTCGGTTATATTTTTTATATTAGTATTTTCTATAAAAGAGAAGATATTAATATAAATATTTTTATTTATATAATTTCATAAAGTGAAGTATTTATGAAGATAACACCTCTTACTTTCATTTATAAGATGATATAATAATTTGAAACTTAAGAAGGAAAGACATATAAAACTATATTTTAAGTTTACGTAAGATTGTTGATTGATTGTACAAAGTTGGACTTCTATTTATAAATGCCTTGAATAAGTTGAGTAAGATCGTTGAAATTTACAAACTAATCTTTTGTCGATGTGTCAAAAGTGCAGTAAAGTTTACTAATATTTTATGTAACGTTGATATTTTGTTTTACTGTATATTAATTTTTATATTGACAACAGTAAACATAACATAAAATAGTGGAAAAGTTTATCTTTGTGTGAATTATGGAGATGTGTGAGTCAACTTACTCTTACGATACTTTAACAAATTTAGAATTTACATTTTATTACTATAGTTAAATCTTAAGGATTGTATATTATTTCAAATGAACTTTTAATAAATGTAGTCAACAAGCATTTATAGATATTAAAATTATTAAGATTTTTTTTTTCGTAATCCCATGTTCTACTGCTACTTTTTTTATTTCCTAAATACTTTTTTTTAATGATTAATATAAATATAATTTAGGTTTCTCGTTTTTCTTTTTTGGGTTAAATAAGTTTTTGGTAGTTACAGTACCTATCTATGTTTGGAGTATCAATAAAGTATTTTTCTTAATTAAATACTAAATAAATTATAAAATTTTAATTTAGTTTTATGAAAAAAATATTTCTTTATATATTATCATAAATATTATATTCTCTCTTATTAATTTTTTAAATATTTTTAAATTTCTCTTTTGGTTCCTAAATTTTTTTTATCATAATAAGAAATATATTTTTTCATATAAGTGACTTAATATATATTATTTTTTAATATTTTAAATTTTGTAACACGTGTTTTATTTTAACTGTCACGTGAATATTACCATAAGTAATAAAAGAGACTTACCTTAAAAGTTTAATTTAATAGGTATAAAAAGTTATTAAATACTCAAAATAAAAATTGATTGCATATTAGTTACATGAAACTTATTTAAGTTTTCTGTTTAGTTTTTAGGTTACACAGTAAAATAATATCCTTTTTAGGTTACACATTATATACTTTTTCGAAAATATCCTTTTTCAACACTTTGTTTTATTTCGTGTAAGAAAATGGACAAGCTTTTGAAAATAACCAATTTGACTTAAATCTTAATTAGTTAGAACATGAAATTAGATCATGCATTAAATAATATATAGCATTAGATAAAAAAAAATCAATATACTGGAACAAAATTTATCATATACTAAACGTATATAAAGCGTTACATTTTTATCCTATCAAACGTCAAATTAGTTCATTTTTACGATCATAACTTTAGAAGGTATAAATAATTTTGTATACGTTATTACATATAACTAAAGAACATATTTAAAATTAAAATAGTAGATCATTGTACATGTTCGAGATGATCTATTAAACTGAGATGACATAGAGATATTGTGTCGAATGTCTGTCGAAGAGTGTACTGTACATAAATGAGATGATTAGTCGAGATCATACATATGTTGAGATAATATCGAGGTCTTGGGTCAAATGCTTGTTGAAATTGAAGTATATGGCTGAGATGATCAGTTAGATCATGCATTGAGATCATATTGAGGTACTGTGGTAAATGTCTATGGTAAATGTCTGTCAAGAGTGCATTGTACATGGTCAAGATAATTGACTACGATCATGCATAGGTCGAGATGATACTAAGGTATTATGTTGAATACTTGTCAGGAGTTTGTTGTACTGGTCAAGATGATTGATCGAGATCATGCATATGTAAGATGATTCCAAGATACCATGTGTCAAACACAGGTCAAGAATCTAAAATGACAAATAAAGTTAACCACAATTAATGTTAATTAAATATACTAAAATACTCTGTACTGTCATAATTAACCTAAAAAGTCATGACAATCTAGTCCTAACATGAACAATACTCTCCCTTGTTTCTATAAATAGCTTGACGTCACTTGATGAAAGGTATACTTTCAAACTAGCATTAATACTTTGAATACCAATTAATTACCTGAGCGTCGAAGAATATTTTGCATATAGCACCCCCAATTTTGAGCAAGACTCGAGAGGAGATTTATACGAAGGATTTCTTGGAAGACAAGACAGAGTAGAATGTACCTTCTCGATCCACACAAGAAAAAGTGGCACTGACCATGGGGTCAAGAAGGATTAACATCAAGAATTCAATGGTATCCACAACAAACATGACTTAGGACTAAAGGCTAGTAGACACAAGAGTAACCAACACCGAACACATGGCCCTATTTTTGGCTCTTCAGAAGGAGACGACCAATATGAAATAGAGGAACACTGAAGAGATTTGTGTCCTCAAGCAAGAGAATGAGGATATAAAAAAGAAGGTTGGAAGGAGGTCACCCTTCCTAGCCTCTATAGGATGAGTACTGAGAACCTATGACGAAAAATATGACCATATCCTTGTGACCCTGAGCACCTTTAGTGTCAATGACTTATACTATGAACGTTGAGTTACAACTCCACACCTCAACAAACACTTCTCTTACATTAGGCAATACTCGCTAACACCCTTTCATCAATAGAATAATGAATGTCGAACTCCCTACCATCTGGAAGGAGTTAAGTATAGACCAATATGATGAGATGATTGATTCCAATGAACATGTGGACATGTATATAACCCAAATGGGTCTATATACTTTGGATCATGTGGTATTCTATTGTGTTTTCCCACATCTTTGAAGAGGGCAATGTTGAGTTGGTTCACCCGACTTCCATCCTTCTCTATTGACTGCTTTGAAACTTTAGTAGGAAAATTTGAAACTCAATTTGTAAGAAGTCGACCACACCATATGACCTCACTCACATTTGTCAACATTCGACAAGATAAGGGAGAGACTTTAAGGCTCTTCATGGAAAGGTTTGAAAAACTCTCACTGAAAATCCAAAATCTTAACCTCGAGGTGGTCCTTCATCACATGGTGATGGCATTGAGACTAGGACCATTCGTTGATAGCCCATGCAAAAAGTCGATCGTTGACTAGATGAAATGAGAAGAGAAGCTGCAAAGTTTATGCAACTTGAAGAACTCTGTGAGTTCTAGAGTCAAGTTTGAGTGAGAACGAAACCAAGAAGCCCAAGGAAAAGTAGAGGATGGGCATAACAACAACCATCCGGTAAACCTAGGGAAAATTTATTGCCAAGATTCCCCATTACACCTCGTTGAATGCTGATTGAAAGTGGAGCCTGGAAGAGGCTCTGAATACCGACCTTATCCCAACCCCTTGGAAGGTGCCAACACTACGAAATGCTGACATGGACAAGCACTACAAATTCTATTGCAACTTTGGTCATATTATCGATGAGTGTTTGACATTAAAGGACAAAATTGAAGAACTAATTCAAGTAGGGCACCTCCGAAGATTTGTATGGAAAGATTATTGCCCCCACACCCAACTTACACGGGTGAAGAGAAGAAAGACCTAGGTCACCCAACACATGAATTCAGCCAAGGACGTTTCATCGTTATCTCAACCAAGGATGTTTCACCGTTATCTCAGCCAAGGAAGTTTTATCGTGATCTTAGCCAGTACTCATGGCGGCCTAATACATATCACGTTGATCCCTATCGAATATGAAGGAACCGACCAAGGAAGCTTCACAACCAAGCGATCCCTCCCAATTACCTTCACATGAGTTAGTTAACCAAGGAAGCTTCGTAGCCCAACGATGCCTCCTGGTTACATTAACACGAGTTAGCCAATTAAGGAAGCTTCACAATCAAGTGACTCATTCTAGTTAAATTAACAACACCTCAAGTCTTCCAAATGAGCTAACTGTCTAAGCAAGAGCATCTCGATTACAAAGTTTCAAAAATACCATAACCATCTTCGAGAAACACACCTTAGTTTCCTAAACTAAGTTTCCAAATGTGGGAGTCATTCTCCCAAAATCATCTTGATTATTTTATATTAATAATAAACCAACTAATCATCTTGACAAACACCTTTTCGATTTACCTTAACAAAAAAATAAAATGTTATAAATAAATTACACCATGTTAGTGAAATCATCTTCATCATCCTCATTAAATTAAAATTTATCAGTTTTACAAGTGAAGTGAAGTAACCATCCAAGTCATTTTCATTCAATTAAAATTCATTAAGTACAACAAACAAGTAAATAATCATCTCAGTCACGTTTATTAATGGGTTAACAACTTACCTTGGCTATTTTTGTTAATATTATCGATTTCAATCTTGGCACCTCAAATAAATCATAGAAAAACATCTCGACACATTAACTTACACAATCAATGACATATAAAAAGTTTGGAAAATAGAAGTAAAGTTACTTTATCACTGATAAAGTAGAACTCGGCAAGTAGTTACAAATAATAGGATTAATTCTCTACAAAGTTAATCTGTCGCAAAAAAACAAAAGGCAAAAAATACTAAGAACTACCCGAGATTATTTAGCCCAATTCTCCATTACTTCAGCTTCAACACGCTTCTCGGAAGGACTCTTGCTTGTGGCAAATTCACTAGTTGTGATGTTTTCAATCAGGGCCAATCGATCTTGGTAAACATCCTTCCCAATATCAAACCGTCTCTCTGCAGTTGACATGCCATATAAGAAAGTCAATCCTTAGTGTATATCACGCACATACTCTTAGAAAGCTGAGAGCTCCTCCTCAACCTTGGCTTTTTGAGAAAGTGCCTCCTCATGGGTCAAATTCATCTTGGTTAAGCTCTTCTTAGGCTCCTTTATCTCATATGACAAGTTCTATAAATTGGAGTTGAGAGTTTTCTATTTTTCTTGGAGATAAGACATCTCGTCCTCCAATAGACCTTCTTGGTTGCCATCGCCTCTTAGAGTCAGCCTCTGCTTTCTTAAGCAACTCATCTAAATAATCATTCACCTCCAACAAACCTTCAAAGAGTTGTTTGACTTAGTCAACTCGTTGTAACTCTTTTATTTCAAAGACTAACCCTTTGGAGATCTCAGCATTGAGGATTTGGGTGTACAAAAGGGCATGAATTTGCAACTCAAGGCATGCGGTACGAATTGTTCTGATGAAGCGACGACCCACTATAAAGATTAAGATCAAATTGACATAAATCACGAAGGGGGACAAATCCAAACCTTAGTTTTCACTTAAAGCTCTTCCACATATGGCTTTGAGCTCGGGAGTCTAGTAGACGAGATGACCAAGTACATCTTGGCCAAGCTAAAGAAAAGGGGTAAATTTTTCTTTCAAAAAATCTTAAGACTCTCAAGGCTAAGTTCATTGAGTATGGGAGGCCTAGTGTACTATACATGATGATACATAGGCAGTATGTCAAATGCTTGTCAGGAGTGTAGTGTACTGGATCGAGATGATTAGTCGAGATCATGCATAGGCTAAGATGATACTAAGATGTTGCATCAAATTTCTATCGGGAATGTACTATACATGGTCGAGATGGTCGGTTGAGATTATATCAAGATACTGTGTTGAATACCTGTCAAGAGTGTGTTCTACATGACCGAGATGATCAACCGAGATCATGCATAAGCCGAGACGATATCAAGATACCGTGTCAAATACCTGTCAGGAACCTAAAATGACAAATAAAGTTAACTAAAACTAATGTTAATTAAATACCCCAAATTAGTCCATACTGTCAAAATTAACCTAAAAAAATGAGACAATCCACGTCGGCCATGAATAGTGCTATCGCTTGTTTCTATAAATAGCTTTGGCATCACCTGATGAAAGGTACATTCTCAAATCAGGATTTAATACTTTGAATACCTATTACTTACTTGAGCGTCAGATAAATTTTTATAGGTACTACCTCCCATTCCGACTAAGACCCAAGAGGAGACCGACATGAAGGATCTCCTACAAGACAAGGCAGAATAGAAGACATTTTTTTAGCCCAAAAACAATGAAATAAGGTTCAAAAAATTATTTAGAGTAAATTCTAGTATTGATGATATTGATTCAATTTAAAACTATAATTATTGAAAAATATAAAAAAAAGAAACTCTCAAATAAATCTTGTTAAAATATTCTATTTGTAGATATGTCGCAACCGGGATCACGATGGAGCGGCAGTCCAAAAATAATTTATTTTTTTTTTGAAAAATAATGGAGTCGCCACCATAATTTATTAAAGGAAAAACTATGGAAAACCAAAAAAAGTCAGATAAGGCAAGTTTGCAAAACCGGATTTAGAGTCCGGGAGTCGGTTACGTGTGGGGAAGGTACTAGCATCCCACAACACCCGTCCTAAGGCGGTACCTTTAATGAAACAAGTAAAATAAAAGAGTGTGATTTTTAGAAATATTTATTTTTCCCAAAAAACCAGAAATAGAATGCAAATAACAACAAACAAAAATATATTTTTTTTAATAGGGGCCCGACAAGGATTTGACCTCGCTCCTACTTATCTCTATACAGGATAGAAAATCAGGGTACACGTAGTTTTGTTCTTGGGTATTTGTGAGGGGCGTTTTCGTCGAGATGTGGTGCTTGTAGCGTTTGCTGAAGGGTTTCGAAGCTTGCTTTTTTTTTGTGAGTGATATTTGGTTTGTGTATTTAGGAAGTGGGGTTAACATGGCATAGAAGGTGGTTTGGTAGATGATTATTGGAATGGAATGGAAAGGTGATGGAGGTTCATGGTGGGATGTACAGTGGAGATGCAGGGCAAAAACATAACGCAGAAAAATTGTAGAATTATGCGTTCATGGAGATGCATGTTGATGAAATAGGAATAATTGTTAATGCTTTTTATTTTATGCCATGAATGAATGTACAAGCAAAAAGGAAAAAAAACATACCTGATGCCTAGTCTTTTCTTTCTTGGTGTGCTTTCTTCTTTTCTTTCTTCTCAATATTCTCTCTCTCGTTCTCTTTTTTCCATCACCAAAAATTCGTGTCCTTTTCTTTTTCTTCCTTTGACTAATATATCTCTTTTTCTTTTCCATATTAATTTAATTGATATTTTTTTTAAAATGTCAGTAGTTCAGTTCAGGGAGGTTACCACTCTTTGACTTATTCATATTTATTATTTTTAATTAATTTTTTTTAAAATTAATATTAAAAATGAATCTATCAAGGAATGAGACTTAAACCATTTTTCAACGGTAACAATCCATCATTTATTATTAATTTTATTTTTATTTAAGTGGAGAACGTGGGTTGTTATCTGAGCGGTTTCAAAATTATTATTTACAAATACTTATTTTTTATTAAAAATAAATATGAGGAGTTAGGGAGTGAGAACATGGGAGTCTACTAGCATTGACTCATTCTTTTTATTGTTATTTTTTATTATTTATTTATTATCTTGAACGTGTAAATCAAGTAAGCTGTTTGAAAACAGTCTTCCTTTCCTTTTTTTTTTATTATTTATTCTTTTTTTGAATATATATTTATTTTTTTTTATTATTTAATCATCAATTATTTAATATTTATTTATTTATTATTTGTTATTTTCGTTTTTTTAAATATTATTATTTTTTAATTGTTATCTTTTAATTACCACATTTTAGTTTTCTCTTAATGGAAAAATTCGATATATATTTTTTAATTACTATCTTTTTTCTTTCAACAAATGTTTAATAGACTGATCTTACTATGAATTTTATTTCCTTTTTTACTAATTTTATTTTAACTTTATTCATAAAATAGAATAGAACCAAAACTATTTTTTTTATTTAAATAATAACACATTTTTATTTTTATTTTATATTATTTTATATTTTGAAATAATTTTATTTGCCCGGACGTAATTGGGTGTTGACAAGATAGATAGATAAATTGCTATTAACATTACTTTAAAAGATAAATTTATTTATTTTTTACAATTTTTGTATTGTACCGAGGCCAAGAGATAGTTGATCAAGATCCTGTGTCGAAGTCAGGATTTAGTCGGCCGAGATATTTTTTCGAGGTCATTCAGTAGCCGATTGAGATCTTGTACTGAGGTCAAGAGGTAGCTAACTGAGATCCTGTGTCGAGGTCGAGAGATGATGATAATTAACCATGTTAAACCTATTCGTACTGTCATAATTAAGCTAGAAGGTCGTGATAATTCATACCCACCATGAACAATGCATTCAGTTGCTTATAAATACTATAGCATCATTTGATGAAAGGTACACTTTTAAATAAACTCTTAAACTCTCCAAATACCAAATACTAACTTGAGTGTCAGAGAACCTTTTACAGCGTTGGCTGAAGATGGATTACTCGAGGATCAACATAGTCAAAAACTCTTAATGAAAGGTACACTTTTAAATAAACTCTTAAACTCTCCAAATACCAAATACTAACTTGAGTGTCAGAGAACCTTTTACAGCGTTGGCTGAAGATGGATTACTCGAAGATCAACATAGTCAAAAACTACCACGTAAAATTTTTTAGAGTCACGACTTTGGTAGAAGACCAACATCTTTTGATCAAGTGCTGAAATTAAATATTCTATATAAGATCGATATGCCTTACCTCACAACTGAAATTCAAAGACCGAATTTAAAGACTTCTTCAAAACCTATACAAGAACAATTTTAAAAAATTAACAACTTATAATATATTAAGTCTTCAAAAGATAATATTTTTAAAAAGTGTCGAGATGTTAGCATTTTATGTTATACTTGAATAATCTACTCTTAACCATATTATAGTTTTGAAAGACTTCTTATCATAAGTGTTTTAATCATAGTAAATAATATTAACTTTTGAAAACTAATAGTTTTATTTAAGTGATTGATTAAAACATAAAATAATTCATCAATATATTAGGCGTCAAATTATCAATAAAACTCTCTAGTCAATTGAAAATACTTCGAACAAATCATTAGACATCAAAAGGTAGAAGTTAAAAACTATACACGCTACAATACATAAAACAAAAATTTGATATATGACATTTCTCCCAAATCGTACATGTTAAATTTTGATAGTATCAATATAAGAAAAGGATTATCATAATGTTTCACAGAATAGCTTGAGTGCAGAGAAAAATGCCAACATAAAGTTTATTAACTCGTAAAAAGTTTTGATAGAACTAACAAAGAAGTATCATGTTTTCTAGCAACTATCACCTTCCAAGGTCTATAAATAGAAGAATTTGTGTGCAGAAAGAACTAACCATCCAATAAAACAACAAGTGTTTTTTATTTATGAAATAAAAATGGAGAATAATTTTATCTATTCATTATCGTCTGTTATAACACTTATACTTAATCTTGGGATAAGCTTTGTGAAATTTTTTAATCTCCATTCAAGTTTTTAAAAAGAGAATTTTAGTTGACAATATATCATGGACAATTATTTATCACTTCAAAATTGTTAATGTTATTTTGTGAAGTCAGAAACAATACATAAAATTGCGCTGAAAAATGTTTGTCACACAAATAAGAATAATATCTAATAAAATCAGGACGTTATATTCTTAAGAAAAATGCATCCAATACTTCTTATAAATAAGAGAGAAATAGGAAAAAATTGTATAAATGCAGTATAGAATGGAAAAATAAAATTGTTTATTATATATAGTGTATAATTTTTTATATACTTTTATGAAAAAAAAATGGTTGCTCACGGATAATATTATTCAATTACAAAATATTATATAGGTAATAAATTTGTTACCTTCTATAATAATTAATTCAAAAATCACAGTAAGAATCATTCGTAATTAAATAAGAATATAAAATTCTTTACATCAATGCATTACCATTAATCTATAATTCTATTTAACAAACATAATATCTAAATTTTATGATAAATATAATTTTATACTGAGTAAAACTTCGGAAAAACATGATTGTCTAACATTTAGGTATTCAATTTACTTAATACAAAATTAGAAGATAATTGAGTTTTAGCACATCTTGATTAAGAGCTTCCGAAATTTAAGAATTTAGTTTTTTTCAAAATTTTGATAATAAAATTGTTCTCATCAAGCTCGTTAGGTCCAATAGAGCTGACGACCAATATACTCGTCCCCTAATAGACTATCCATTACCATGACCGATCGCAGATTGTGACATTTTAAACCTTAGTTTCTCCGTACTAACATTGATGTTTCCTTTACCCCGGACTTGACTAGCCATAATTGATTCAAATTACATTACTTAGATTTTCAAGATCTAACTAATAGATATGTCAACAAAGTATCAACATTTCGATTAGAGCATTGGACATCATAGGCCAAATATAAGCATATTATCTAGAGAAATTCAAACATACTAAATTGACTAATGTCATATCTTAAGAAAATAATACATTTCAGTCAACATATATTGTTCATCATAAATAAGCTCTTTAATCCGATCTGCTACTTAAATTGTTTTAAATAACAAAAATGATGAAATGGTGATGCACATCGTAGTGCTTCAATAGATGTCAATAAAAATGGATAGAAATTTATTTTACTTCCGAGAAGACTTCTCTCCATCCTAGACCAAAAATTGTTCACTTGCTAAATTGAATAATTTAGGAAGATTTTGTAACCTCATGAATAGCGTCAGCAACATATCCGACATTGCCCGTATTAAGACCAGCCATACTGTGATAATCACATACATATACAATGCAAGAAAATAGTGAATCTCAAATCTTAAAATGTAAGTAAAATGTTAGTGTAAAAAAACTGTAAATTGGGTGTATAATTTTAATTACCTTATACGACCGTTACGGGTCATGTAAATATGAAACTTGTTTGTCATAAGATCAACCTGTTCTGGTGTCAATCCACTGTAGCAGAACATACCAATCTACATAAATAACAAAATAAGTGTAAGAAACCATTTTGTAGTCCTTGGGATATTATGATGTTGAAATTTCAATTCAAAATCCTCACTGAGTTATCTGTCCCTCTGTCTTAAGACCCTTGGTTGCAATAAAAAGGAATTAAAAAAGATAATAGAAAACCTTAGATAAAATAAGAAAAAAAAAAAAAAAAAAAAAAAAAAAAAAACATAAGAAAAAAAAAAAAAAAAAAAAAAAAAAAGGACGAAGTGGCTGAAAGAGTGGAGGATTAAACAAATACAACCGAACCTGATTGGTTATGTGCTGCCAGGGCAAAGGAGAATTCCTCTTTTCCAAGTTCTCGCGTAGTGTGGTCCTCATTCCGATGATGCGATCTGCCATAACCTGTAAACATAAAATCTATATAAGTCCAATTTCAATCTATGAGCAGAACATCTTTACGCTCCTAAATTTGTATTGACGATTTATTAAAATGTAATGATATTGTCCTTTCAAAATACAATTTGAAATATATTAACATTGATTAGTATTAACAAAATCTAGTGACAACGACAAAAACAAATGGCACCAAAAAAAATCGCAACACCTTGTTAAAGAACACTACTGCATTTCGCTAATCTATGTTTTTAACTGCATGATATGACACAAAAGAGCTCTAGGATTGGACGAATTTAGCATCTAGCCGTGACAGTGGGGCCAAAAAAACTTACAGAACCCAGCTTATGACGTACCCAAAATGGCAAGTCGACAAATATAAAATATTTTCCAAATCTTCTTGAAATTCAAAGAAACATGAAATCCATACCCAGAACTGCAACAGCAGGAGGAAAATTTCTCAAAGGCAAGTGCCTCATCAAGGTTATGCTAAGACACCAACGCTCCAAGAAAGTAAACTTCAATAGTATAGCCGTAATTTTAACTTTTAACGCCTTCTCCCTATCAGGAATCTGGGCGAGTTTCATATCAAGAACGGACTCTATTCCTTCCTTAACTCAGGAATAGCGGCTTTACTACCATCTTAATCAATTAATAGCAAGGTAAGACAAATGAAAACTTGGAATAAACTAGGAGGGGGGGCGCCCTTAAGAAATAATATCTCTTTACCTTGACTTCGTTAAGCCATAACTTCTTCAGCTCAGGATCACCAAGGACAGTTGAAACTATAAGCGCTCCATGGAGAGGTGGGTTACTGTACATGGGCCTAGCAATCAGCTGTAACTGACTTTTTACAGCCACAGCTTGCTTCTCATCTTCACAGAGCACACTGTAATGAACTTAAAACTATGAGCACATTTCTTCGCAGAACTAATTCACATTTCATAGCCAGGACAAAAATTTTGTAAAGCTACCCAAGGTCCAAGATGACATATTATAGAAAATGTCCATGATTCATCCTTCAAAGCATTTAAAACGTCCAAGTTCTCGTATTTTATTATTTGCTCTAATTTTAGTCAAGTTGAAAGACACAATTTTTGAGAGAAATGGTGTTATACTACCCACGTGTTGGGGTATCTATGGATTGTTTACAATCTGAGAGTAAACACGGCTGACTAAGTAACTATTTAATTAAGCCTAACAATCAGTCATTGGATATTCCAATCTAATCAACAAAATTACTACTAATATTCTAAAATGCTAAATTATAATAGAAATGATAATCTTCTAATAAGTATCTCGGGAATTCCATTGCATCTGGAGATGAATTGGAGTCAATTGAAGCTACAGATAATTATAAAAATTTCTTTTAGAATGTTGGATTTCCCAGCTCCTGCACTGTTATACCCTCACTATGCAGACATTATGGAGCTGAGGTATCAGAGTCAATTTAACTTTCAAACTTATACTGAAATTGAATAGCAAAATTTCGCATAATTTTAACATGATAATACAATATTTTAGCTGACATGCAGGTTTTCAACATCCAATATTAGGAGGATCATCAATGTCCAACATATGTAACTGTCCAACCACAAGAAAAGCCACTGAAGAGCCTATTCATAGCATTCTGCACCTGAGTTGTAGTTTAAATATAGTCTACTAACCTCAGGCATCCAACTCGCTGGCCGTACAGTCCCATATTTTTTGCATATGACTGAGCAAGTCCTATTAAATGACCGTCCTCCAGAAAAATCCTAATGGCTTTTGCGTCTCTCTCTGGATCACCACTAGCAAAACCTTGATATGCCATGTCAAAGAAAGGGAAATGACCCTTAGCCTGAAAACAATGACAACAATGAACAAGAAAAGAGTCAAGAACTGCAACCAGAATAACAAAAAACCTAATGATTTTATGCATTAGTATTCCGTAAATTGTTACCTTAATCTGGGAAGAGATCTCTCTCCATTGTTCTTCTGAAGGATCTACTCCAGTAGGATTGTGCGCACAAGCATGAAGCAGAAAGAAGGAACCATCTGGAGCATTCTGTATACGTAATAAATAATTAATTTAAGAAGTAAGAAGAGTGTGGAGTACTAGCAAAGCTTCATCTGTAAAAGTTGACCAATAAATCAACTCTTACAAGTGCTTCGAATGAAAGAAATTTACCTTCATGTCATCCATCAGTCCTGCAAAATCCAATCCTTTAGACTCAGGATGATAGTAACGGAATGTCTTCATAGGCACTCCAGCATCTCTCCAAATGTTATGGTGGCTGTAATATTCTCATATTAGAAATAAATATCCAGGCAAGACATGGGACAAACAGAAAATCAAACCTAAAAATATTAAAAAATGAAGGTTCATAAAGTCAATTGGTATTTTAAAATTTAAAAGAAGACTTGTACTAAATACTTACTTGGCCCAGGTAGGCACTGGTATATAGATTTGGGAATTAGGATGAAATCTCTGTTGAAATGCAGCAAAAACTCGACATGCACCAGTCCCGGATAAAGCCTGAATAGCAGCTATTCTTTTATCTTTGATGAACTCAGAGTTGTCTCCGTATGCCAGCTTGAGCGATTCTTCAACCATTTTTATGCTTCCACCAATAGGAAGATACTCCCTGACCAAACATTTGTATAAGTGCAAAGTAAAGGCATAAACTCTATTATTAGTATAAGTAAATGATACCCGAAGCTGGAATAGAATTATATAGACAAACAGATAAGGCCCTTGCTTTTTTACTAACAAATGATAAGACTTTTGTTTTATTGCTAGGTGTTACAAAAAATATTGAAAATAAAAACTGGTTCTGGAGAATATTACTAATTGCTTAGCTGGGTATTCCTTAGAAGTTTATCTTGGAATGCAGGTTTGAATTTGATGGAAGATGTGGTTCTATGAATCCTGAGGATTCAAGTTAAATTTATCTGTTGCATCCTCAAAATTAATTTAGAAACTAAGGGAATAAAAGTCAATTGAGGAAATCACAATGTCACCCGATATTTTTTGGATTGCACATAATACCTTTACTTTCTTTAACATTTACAATAATCACCCGTGTAGCGATAAAAAATGTTGTAATATTTTTAAAAAGTTAAAGGAGTTAGTGTAATGTAAGAGAGATGGAAATGTATGCAAGTTGTTAAAACAATTAAGAAGCTTTCCGTAGATTTATAAATATTGAGGAGTATCAGACAAAATTCCAAAAAAACATTACAGTAAGGACGAGTGTTACTCAAGCCTATTTCAACTAAACATAAATTTTTATGCCACTTTACTTTTGTGCCTCCTCCTTAACAAACTGAAAATTTACCACCTTCAACTGACACTTCAACAATATCTTCAAGAGCAATACCACTTTCTTAGTTTCAGAAAAAATTTGACAGCTTCCTACTTTCAGGAATATTTCGACAACAGTAAAGTATTCATTCTAATAGAAAGATATAGTTAAGATGAGGTTTCTAAAGTTTTCAGCTTTCACACCAGAACAGCGACAGGTAATAAAGTAGTATTCCCTACATCATCATCCCAAAACACCTAGACGAACTAAATAAGCAGTGCAAGGAATCGTAATTCCCCATAAGAAAAGGTAAGATGAGAGTAGCTCTCAAAGGATGCGCCAAGAAATAGTAGCATCATATTCCCAAAACTGCGTTGGGCCGTCCATTCACAACCAAAAGGCATAAACTGCTTGCGGGTAAACTTTACGCGACATCCACAAATTAGCACATGGAACCAATTAAAAATTTGCATTCATATAAAGTGGGTAAAACACTCATTAAGAAATGAATAAAATAAGATTTTTTTTTCATACTAAAAATCTAACATGAGATATATTAATAACACATTCTCTTAACCAGTATCTCATTAGAAAAATAAGCAAAAATACTTACTAACATTCTCTTAAAAGTGAAAAAAAAAGATAAGTACCTCACGCGTACTATTTTGAATGATAAAAGAGTTTAACTTTCAAATACATTTAGTGTGAAGATTTTCATGATGTGAAATAATAAAAACTCATTGAACAGCTGAATTGAATTCTAAAGTAATTATTAAAAAAAAAAATTCATCATTATAACAATATATAAGTTTGATAATAGTATAGAATTCATTCTAATTAAATACATTATAAAAAATATTTGATGAAATATAATATTTAATGCAAGCGCGAAGAACAGTACATCTATAATGTTTTTGTTATTAGAATCCTTACTATAATTTGTCAAGAAACAAAAAAGTAGCACGTACATACACACAATAATATTATATATATATATATATATATATATATATATATATATATTATTTCACTCACATGAATTGGCCGCCTGCAATTCTCCTCTCTGCTTCTCTAACGGATTCCAAAACCACAGGCTTTCCATTGTCATCGCGATACGCACCCTTTCGAAAATAAAAAATAAATTCAATTAACTCAATATAAATCGATCAATATCAGAAACACTTTACCCAAACATGCAATAAATATATTCCAAAAATATCCATAGAAAATTACTTTCCACTGCCTAAAAATTGCGTAAATCAAAGCTCCGAACACAATAAATAAACAAACAAAAAATACAATAAAAAGGAGAGAAAAACAAACTTTTTCTACTTGCTGTTACGAATGTAACAGTTCTACGCTGTTTAGGTGGCCGGATCCGATTCGATCACATCAATTTCATCCTCAACAGACTAAATTCGCTTCAATTTCTTAGAAACAAAAAATGCGAGAAAAATAATCGCAAACGAAGACAGAAACTGACCACTCCAACGTTGACTTTGTTTGGACTCTGATCGGCGAGGAAAGCTTCGGTGACTCCGAGGATCGGATCCTTGGGAGCAGGCTCGATGCTCCGAAACCACGAGGTCGACATGCACCTTGCTCCGGCGACGGAGCTGCGGCGGAGAAATTGTCCGTTGAGCGAGTTGCGAATCGCCATGAGTGAGTGACGCGGAAACAGAGAAACAGAAAGCGAAGGCAGAGGGTTGGCTGAGAAACGGTAAGCGCTGTGTCTTCAGTAAATATATATTGAATGCTAGTGGGTCCCACCACTTGTAGATCTTAACTTTTAGAATTCTTTTTTGTCTTTTTTATAATTTAGTTCTTGTGCTATTTTAAAATTATAATTTGACCCCTGGTTGAAACCAATCGTTTTCACTGTGATTTTTTCATTTTTGCTGAATTCACTGATTATTGAACTAGAAAATGATTAAGTAATTGCATTGCAATTTTATAAGCTAAAAGTACATGTACTTAGCACAGTACGTTCGCATTATTTTAAAGTTATATCATTTTCAGAGTTTGATTATAGTTAGAACTTATGGTAAACGATCATTTAGCTTTTTTAAAAGTGTAATTCAGTCATAATTTCATTTAAAAAAATAAATTTTTATTTAGTTTATGAACGTGTAAATTTTCAAGTTTTGTAACTACTTTATCACAAAAATTATAATGTTTAAAGACTAATCTGATATTAAATTATACTTTTGAGAGCTAATTTTTATATTAAAATATACATTTTAAATATTATTTTTTCAGTAAATATATAATAAAATGTAGTTATCACATTCTATATTAAATTTTACTTTTATAATAGGTGTTTGGGTATTTTATTTTTAGTATAATAAAGTATAATAAAAAAATTAAAGTCTTTCTAAAAAAATTTAATTTTATTGATTTTATTTGAATTTTAAAATAATTAAATTTGATTGATCTTTAATAATTTTTAAATGTGTTTATTAAAAGTAAAATCAATGTTAATATGTAATTAACTTTAAAATAAATTTTTTTAGTTTTTAGTTTTTAGTTTTTTCGTAAATTTAAATTTTTTGATGATTTCTTCAATATTAATGGTATATTAAAATTATTTGTTATGATAAATATATTATATTAAATATTAAATATTAAAAATATATCTAATTATATTAATTATTATCATAGTTTAAACAAAATTAATAAAAAGTAAAGTTATTTAATAAGAATTTATTTTTTTATCATAAAAAATTAAATATGTCAATATTTATTATACTGAATTAATTGTTTATTTTAAATTAATATAATTTATAATTAAATACGAAAGTAATTTTTTTGTATTATTTTAGTATTGTATCATACCTACTTCAATTATTTATTTTATTGATGTATTTAGAGAAAAAAACTTTTGTAGCACTTACCATAGAAAAATAAAAGAAAAAGGATTATAATATTTCCATAAGTGGGTTAGGAAATGAAATGTTAAAGAAGTTAATAGAAAATAATTTTCATAAATTTTTTATTATAAACTATTTTTTATTTATAGAAGGACTAATTTTATCAGTCGTTCTTTTTGTTTTCTTAAATTTAAATAAACTACTTCCTTCCCTATTAAAAGATTAATGTATGATAATTAATTTATTTAAATGTAACTGAATCTTTTGCTTCATTAGAAAAAACCTCAAGTTTGTTTCTACTTTCTATCACTCCCAATATTATTAATAAATAATTTTGAATTATTTATTTTTAATTCTGAACCTTAAATGATAAAAAACGGTTTGAGTTTTAAAATAATAGTACTAGTATTTAAATATTATTCAGTTACTAAAATTTGAAAATTGATAGTACCTATTCGGTATTAATTTTCAGTTATTTTAATTTTAAGGGTTATTTAATTTAAAGAAGAAAGTGAAAAGGAAAAAAAAAAAGTATACACTAAGATAATTTTCCTCGTTATTAGTAAAAATTTCAATTCTTTGTTTTGTATTTTGAACCTTAATGTATGAAATATTAAATAATTTGTTTTAAAATTATAGTACAAGTGTTTTTTCAAAAATCACTCCATTTACTAAGATTTGGAAAATGATTTTAAGCTATTCAAAATTTGTGGGGTATGTTTAGTTTATGGAAGAAAGTGACAAAAAGAAGTTAAAATGAGGCCATTTTCTTGTTTGTTTGTTAGTTGTTTGAAGTCTAGATAAGGCTCAGAATAAGATACACATCAACAACAAATGATATTTAAACATAGCTAGGTGGAATAAGATACACATCAACAACAAATGATATTTAAACATAGCTAGGTGAACTCTTGGAGCCAAAAATTTGGTATGAAAATTTTGTATCTTAAAATAAATTAGATAAGTTTGATCCACGAAATAAATAATCTTTTTCTAACCTTTATTCGACTTGCATATAAATAAATCAATTTAGAAACATAAATACTAATCTAAAGAAAATAAAAATATATTAATTTAAAATAAATTTAATTATTTTTCCTTTAATTTATTAATGTAAAAACTATTGAACTAAAATCTACCAATAAAATTCTATTAAACTAAAATCTACCAAATTAAATTAAATTTCTATTTTTAGTTGGTCACTTTTGTAACTTAGAACGTTGTAGTTTCAATTTAAGTCACCTTAGAAATACGAGAATTAAGTCAACGAAATAAGTAGATTTCACGAAATAAGTAGATTTAACAAACTAGGCCTAAAAAATGTCTACAATTATATGAATTTGAAAAGAATAAGGTTTGTTATCTTTGAGGTTTATAGATTGATTGGGAGACTTGAGTTTACATGTCCACTTCTTACATGATGAGGAATATTATTCTATAATAAGTTCTTAACTTCTTCTAGTGAAGTATTCCTTCACTAAGGAATGGGTAACCTATCGGAAGTTAGGAACTTGATGTGGGATAATGGCCCTCATGAACACTTATAACTTCAGACGCCAAAACTTCAACTATGGTGTTTCGTCATTTAAAAAGAGTAAACCTGTGATGTTTTGTGTTCTCAGAACCAGTATTAATACACATATTTTTTCTTCGCAACCTTGCGTAATCATTGTTGTGGGTCCAGGCAAAGAAGTTTATATGGGTTAATGGTCCTCATGAAGACATACGAGTTTAGTTTCCAAAACATTAAGTATGGTATCCCGACATGAAAGAAGGGATAACCGCTCATGAAAATCACGAAGCAACCAAATTATTATTTGCCCACCTGCAAGCCTTTGCCAACACACATGACATGTCTCTCCCCACAAAAGCACACAACCTTCAAACTGAGACACCACAAACAAGTAATTCCATCAATGACAACCTCAACCAACCCATTCATAGCCCTATACCAGTTAACAGAAAGGGACGACCTCCAAATAAAAGATTAAAGTCAACATGTGAGATGGCTCAAAAGCAAAAGAAGACAGTCCATAACAAGCGTACAAGTTCATCTAATAATGTTGTAAGTATTAATTTAGTGTGGTATGCCTCAACTCTCCTATTTATTACTTGGTACATGTTAATAACATTTCTAATTTATTTGTTACGAACATAACACAGCAACTACCATATCTACTATCAACCAACAAAGCCAACCGATTCGTGTTGCATATAAATTAAAATGTTCAATGTTGAATGTGGTTTTTAAAGGTTTATATTGTTGAATGTGGTCTTCACGGGTTTTAAATGTTTCTTGCAATGCTCTTTATAGGTTTATAATGTTCAAAGTGGTGGATTTGTGTAACTGCTAACATCGGTAGGGAAAAATCTCACAAGCACACAGGAGTCATCATCTACAAGTCCTGCTTTCTAATATATTACATCAATCACATGATGCAGTTCAGCAAACATCACAAAATCCCAAGAGGATACCCATGTTATGACGACGGGACAAGTAGTTCTAAATTTTGGCCACTGGACTCAGTACCAAACAATGTCCACACTATTGGAATATTAAATTCTTACCTTCTTTAGTTAGTCTCATAATATATATGTTTCAGTTTTTGATATACAAAAATATGTTCATTTTATACAACTCTGTTAATGAATACTGCTGCTTACCCCTGACAATACATTAGTGGTTAGCCATGTTTACCCCAACGGACAACTACTTATAAAATTTGGCCACTGGACTTACTAGCATTCGTGTACACAGCTTTGGAATATTCAGTTCTTACCTTCTTCAATAAGACTATTAGCATATATGTTTCTGTGTTTGATGTACCAGAATATGTTCTCTTTATACACATGTCTACATAAGTACTGCTTGTGACCTCCCACAAAACATCATTGGTTAACCATGTTTTCACGAGGGAACAACTAATTATAAATTTTGACCAAATAAAGTCATCATTGACCATATTCATAAATAAATGTTCACAAAGATATAATGATCACAATAATGATTAAACATGTATTTATTGACCAATTATGTTCAATTCTAACACCTGTGTTGATGTAAACTGTCTTTAACATAATAAAACTTCAGGGGTTATGACTTATAAATACTAGAGTCATTTACTTGTTTAAGTTGTTCATCATGAATCATAGTAATAATTACACGGTTGGGGACCAAATAAACTCCTTAGTTTGGAGTCACTGGAGTCCTTCTGCAGGTCAACCTGTTCTCCACCAATTCTCAAACCTATACCAACACAAACATCAATTAATGAAAACGAAACTACATCCGACCTAATTTTAAAACCACAATCTTTCTCAACATATCTAATGGACAACTTCCTTACAACCCTCTTGCTGATTTTCAGTTCCTTATCTATCATGATGAGCAACCAAATGGTGTTGCTTTTATGGAGGCCTTATGCTCAGCAATTAACATTTTATTCACTTTCATTATATACTTAGTATTGCGGCAGTGGCGGACTCGAAGACAGTCCTACATGTAAGTAAACCAATCAAGGTAAGCATGACATCACAAAATATTTCATCAATAAAATCAATAATGCAAACTACAAATCAAACCATATTGTCCATTTTAGTTCGTTCACAAATAAGAACATCATCAGACGCTATTGTAATGCTGGAAAAACAAATAACAATTTCATTAAAACAAAAAACATCCAACCATTTGTGCTATCAATTCAAACCATCTAAACAAAAAACATCTACACAATACACATCAGGTTAGCCCTTACGTAACGAGGGGACAACATGTCTACAATTTTAGCCACGCGAGACAAATATGTTCGTTTGTTCATGTCATTCTAGACAATACGCATCAGGTCAACCCTTACGTAACGAGGGGACAACATGTCCACAACTATGGCCACGCAAGACAAATATGTTTGTCTGTTAATGTCATTCTAAACAATACACAACATGTTAGTCCTAATGTAATGTGGGGACAACATGTCCACAGTTTTTGCGACGTAAGACAAATCTCTTCGTCTATTCATGTCATTCTAAACAATACGCAATAGGTTAGCCGTTATGTAACAACGGGACAACATGTCCACAATTTTGGCGACGCAAGACAAATTTCTTCGTGTTCACACTTTCCACAACAAATTCATTCAAAACCACAAACAACTGCAAAATCATCACAGAACACAACCCGTCTTTCTTCCCACTATACAAAAATTCATTCAAATCACAAACATCATACAAAAATCTTCAAACATCGCAAAAAATATTCAAACATCGCAGTTTCAAACCCTTAATGTAATAACAATCATATAAGTAAAGGTCTTTCTGAAAACATAAACCTTCAAACCAAATAAAGGTGTTCCCTTTTCACAAAAAACACCATAAAAGACCAACTTTTATTCCACAACACTCAACCCCAAACAAAAATCAAAGAACACCAACATTTAAACCATAAAAAACACTTCATTTTCGATGAAAACCACGTAAAAGACGAAACTTTAAATAAACAAAACAAGATCGCGAATCACAACGAAGACCAAAACCCTAAACTAGAACGAGGAAATACACACACCAGAAAGAAGACGGACGGAGGCCGACGATCGGGCAATGAGAAGACGAGAGCAGCCGACAGCACCGGGAGCAGATGAGAGGAGACAAAAGGAGAGGAGAGGACTGAAAGCAGAAGCTAAAAAGACTCTCGTTTTGGCGCTATATCTGCACTTTTAGGGTTTGGAGGAGAAAAACCAAAATTGTCCTCTAAAATCACCTTCTAAAATTAACCTTGCCACGTATGACACTTTAACGAAAATGACCCAGTGTCAAATGGGAGTTAAAGACAATCAATATCAAAGAATCATTATTCATGTCAAATTGGGGAGAAAAGTGTTAAAAATAAGTGTTTTTATCATACAAGAAGTTTCTATTTTTGAAATAATATCCTTCACGTATCATAATTTGGTTTATAGTATGTTGCGCACATGCTTATGAGTTTTTGTCATGATGAAAAAAGAGAGTGATTGTTAAATTCCAAACAATCTGTATCCCTATAAACGATAATAACGTGTATCCTATATAACTTCGTGTGAAGGTTTTGATGATAAAAAAATACTTTTTTAAGTATTTTATACGAGATAATAATCATCTATAGATTCTAACTAGTATGAGTACTTAGCATGCAGATAACATCTACTCTTTAAGTCGTTTCAAAAGATACTAATGACCAACTGTATAAAAGCAATTTCATAGGAAAATAAAAGAACTTAATTGATTAT
>Ga0209489_105181_pt1 | contig 23050 bp, 11 predicted proteins | sample SiratrowhiteBW_FD_187527 | JGI IMG/M metagenome (GOLD analysis project Ga0209489, IMG submission 187527) | Root nodule microbial communities of legume samples collected from California, USA - Siratro white BW (SPAdes) (version 2) | ecosystem: Host-associated > Plants > Roots > Nodule | place...
CACACACACACACACACACACACACACACATATATATATATATATATTTATATATATATATATATATATATATAAGTTATTCTAAAGATGTGATAATGACAATCTGATGTATGGGATGAATTGTGAAAGCCTACTTTGTTGTAGTTTGGTTGAGATAGAAATTTAATTTATGAATATACATTTTTTTAAGACTCTCTAGCTTACCATTCTTTTTGTGTGGTATTTGTTATGTTTTTAAATTTGCAATGATCATTTGTTACACATGAATAGATGATTTGAAAAGTTGTGTGACTCGTCCCTAAGCTCATCTCATATAGAAGCTTTATTTTATTTTATTTTGTGATTATATGAATTAAATCAGGAGAAGTCTAAATATTAATAATTTAAAACTTCATAAATCACCAAGCATTTAAAGTCGGAATATTAATAGCATTTAAATATGTATAAGAGACACACTTTACCAAACATAAAAATAGGCATGGGGCTCAAGAATGAAGAAGTAAAGGTTTTCCTGACAGGGCAATATTCCAACCACTACAATGGAGCATGTATCTGCCTATAATCTCATTATAAGGCATAACAAATCAACTTTTCGTAACTTCCTCTATCCTGCATATCAAAATGTATAAACATTAATTATATATTAATTATTAATAAATCTAAACATTAAGATTTTATTTACCTTGTCTCAAGCTTCAAACCGTAAATGTAAAATAACATTTTATTTAGTAGAAGAATAGAAAAACCAATTTTTGAGTCTGAGACTTGACCTATGCACATGGAAAAGTCATGAAGGAAGGTACCTATGAACATGGAAAGTTACGAAGGAAGGTGCATCCGAAGGTGTAAATCTTTGTCTGAAGGAAGAGAAATGGAGAGTGAGGTGCAAAATGATAGAGAGAAACACACACTAAAAGATAATATCGTTTTAAAACTTAAAAGTTAAGAACTTTACCCTAAGTACAATAAGTTGAATCCATAATCGTAATGCCAGGTTGTAAGCGGGGTCATAGAAAAGTAAGGTGCACATGTGAGATTGCATAACTTAACTTCAAATAGACTAACTTGAAGCCATAAACGTGATGTGATTTTGCAAGCAAAGCTAGAGGAAAGCAATGTGTAGATTGTGGTATGAAGGAGAAGATTCAGAGCACAACACAAGGAGTTTTGCATTTGGGATTAGGGAAGAGACGCGGAGCGAGAGGGAGAGTGTGGTTTCAAATTTCTAAATGTTTGAAGAAACACGTGAAAGTGCAAGTTTGAGGAGGTTTTGATTTGTGAGAGAACTACATGACACACGTAAAACGTTCCACGATTTGGTGTCTAACGAAGGACACATCATCCACTTACTATCTATGCTTAATTTTTTTTGTTTCAAATTTTATTTAAAAATTTCCTGAAAGCAATATGTACTATATGGTCAACCATACACATGAACTAATTGTTTACATGGTCCACCCTTTACGAAGTTCCCAAGCTAACTGACCGAGATGAGCATTCCGACCGATAACCATATTCGTTAATATCCCGAAATGTCATGACTTGTGCTATTAGCATGAACGAGCAAGGCAAACCAACCACCTAACACATGACAATCCCATTTGCGAGATATGAGGAAGGTACGTACAAGGTAAGTACAGTGAACAATAACAAAATCATAGCAAATCATAACAGACTGGGCCCAAGCCCATTGGACCTGAACACTCCAGGCCCACTACAACACTTATAAATATGTGTTCAATCACCACAAATAAGGTACTTCTAAACTCTGACATAAATCACCTTCCCTAAACTTACTTGAGCGTCGGAGTAACCCCCTCTAGGGATGGTAGATTTTGGAGTGATCAGAGTAGCAACAAATAGTGAACAAAGAGAGCGATCGAGGAGCAATTGCAAAAGACTTTGTTGTTGCTGAAGCTAACCGGTCTCTTGCAAGAATATATAATACATGTTAAATGTTTATGTTTGTACTTCCTCCTATTGTTATAATTATACATATGGTATCTTCATAAATATTTACTAGAATGTAAGAAGCCTAAATATACTATTTCAATGAAAATTTCTCATTTTGATTTTTGAGTGAACAAAAGAATGATTTAACTAATTTTCACAAAAAGCTCATTAAAAGAATACAATATTTGTTCTTGTTTAATTTTCTCGATTATGAATAATCATGATCACCTTTATTTAAGGGGTTCACCTTTATCTAAGGGGTATGTAGTACACTAATGTGATGATCTAATGTCCACAAAAAATGCCTAGGATTCAATTTCATATGCAAATTAATGGTTAGAAATGCTGTGAATCAATGTTAACCAAACATTGTAAAGAATAGATACACAAAAATAGAAGTAATCATAGTTTAGGAATAAGTTGAGGATATGGTCCAAGCACACGTCTAGTGTAGTTTAGCATATTTTTAGTATATACTCGATTTTTTTAGAGTTTTGTGAGAGAGGTTTTGAAGAATAGAAAATAATATATTTCAAAACAAACATAAACTATCTTCAAAATCACTTTTCTAGTGAAAACTAAACAAACATCATGTTTGTGAAAGTTTTATTTTATATATCATATTTATTATTTAATTTATGTCTTAATCATTAATTTAAATCAAGTTATGTAATAAATAAATGATACTATTTAATATTAAAATTATCAAAATTAATATGTAGTTAATAATATTATATATAAATAATAATTTTCATTAAATAAAATTAGGACCTTTAAATCCAACCTTCTCTAATGGCAAACTTAAAATTTTAAACTTCGACTAGAAATCTTTACAATGTATATAGGTATGTGAAAGAATATAGATATATAAATTGGAATTAACTATTATTCTTAGTAAAATTACTATTTTTATTATTATAAAGTTGAAATTTCAATCGTTTACTATAATTGTAAATTATCATTATAGTAGTATTCAATATTAAAATAAAACGAAATTAAAACTAATGTATACTAATATGTGTATATATATAATTTATTGTTTGATTTTATCCTTAATTATTAATATACAGGAAAATTAAACTAATAAGTATGATAATTTATTACTAATACATGCAACTTATTAATTATTTTCTATGCTTAGTTATTAGTTTAAAACAAAAATGTATAATAAGTAAAATGATATTATTTAATATTAAAATTATTAAATAATGTTTAATAGTGAAATTATATATAAATAACATTAATATCAATTATTTACATTTTCATTACATACCATCATTTAATCAAACTATTATTTGAAGCTTGTAAACTTTCAAACCTTCTTTAGATGAAAGAAGCATTTACCCTAAGGAAAAGACGCATGTCTTATAGAGCACAGAACAGAACAGACCTCACCTCGTAGTTTCCGCAGTTCCGTTTGGAGACAAGGCAGCTCCGTTAATAACGCCCAACAACACTCAGAAAGTTGAAACACACCTTCTCTTCAATTCCCATTCGCTCTCGTTCCCATCTCTCTGCCACGCGCCACCATGTCGGTCTCCCATTCCCTCCACCTCCGCCTCTTTGCCCCTCCCGCCAACGCCATTCCCACCCACGCCCGCCTACCCCCTCCCACCGTCCTCCTCCCTCGCCACGGCCGTCTCCCCTGTCTCCGCGCCTCCTCGTCCCGGGAAATCCTCGTCTCTGACAACAACGGCGTCATTGCTCCGCCCTCCGATCCGAGCTCCATCGAGGTGGACGCCGTGACGGAGGCGGAGCTGAAGGAGAACGGGTTCCGAAGCACGCGGAGGACGAAGCTGGTGTGCACAGTGGGCCCCGCCACGTGCGGGTTCGAGCAGCTGGAGGCCCTGGCCGTTGGAGGCATGAACGTGGCGCGAATCAACATGTGCCACGGCACGAGGGAGTGGCACAAGGAGGTCATCGACCGCGTCCGACGGCTGAACCACGAGAAGGGCTTCGCCGTCGCCATCATGATGGACACTGAAGGCAGCGAGATTCACATGGGTGATCTCGGTGGCGCTTCTTCTGCCAAAGCCGATGTATTTACTTATTTATTACCCTTTTCACTATCTTTGCTTCTTCTTCAACACTCACTCATTCTATAATATCACTCTCTTGCTTTCAGGACGGTGAGATCTGGACCTTCAGTGTTAGAGCCTTCGATTCGACTCTCCCCCAACACACCATCAATGTCAATTATGAAGGCTTTGCCGAAGGTTAGCCAACTTCTTCAAACATTTTTATTTTTATTTTTGTCATTGGGCCTTAACTGCTGTGAGGTTGTTGCTGGAATGTGATGTGATGTGATGTGGCAGATGTGAAAGTGGGGGACGAACTTTTGGTGGATGGAGGAATGGTTAGGTTTGAGGTGATTGAAAAAATTGGTCCAGATGTTAAATGCCGTTGCACTGATCCTGGCTTATTGCTGCCGAGAGCCAATCTCACTTTCTGGAGGAATGGTAGTTTAGTGCGAGAAAGGAATGCCATGCTCCCTACTATTTCTTCCAAGGTTGCTTATTCCCCCTTTGCCTTTTGCTTATTGCATCTCTTTATTGCTAATTTTGTTTACCTGCATATCTTTAAGCTCTATTTTGTCATTTACTTTACCTTTAGCAAACAAATAAAGCTTGCCAATGCTGTACTATTACTATGATAGTGTTATCCAATATAAGGTCATAGTTGGGTAATTGGTGCCCATGAACCCCGTCAACCATGAGTGTATCGAGATATAATACTAAGGTTTATTGCAGTAGAACTCACTGTGTTTGTTACACGGTGTGAAAGCTCTACTTCCGCACTTCCGACACATCACGGACACAGACACGCCGCGGACACGTGACCACAGTGTCGGACACACATAATTAGGCCAAGCACGACCTAGTTCTTAGACACTTCGAAGAGGATACGGTCCGGTCCACTCCTCGGGCACTTCTCTCCTACTAAAATCGCACAAAAATCAGGCGCAAATCTTTAAGTAAAGAAAGAATAAACAGAGAATCGAATATCACAAATAATCTTTGCATATCTCGTTTCAAGAGGAGCTTATAAATTATCCAAGAATTATAAAGACTTACCCAACATCAATACGTGAAACTTACTCATGAAAGGAAGAAATGTTTTAAAAAGTACTTTGATAATGCAGATGTAAGAAGACAAGTAAATATAGAATTTGTAAACTTTTTAGATAGAAAAGAAAATTTTTTGTGAAAGGAACTAGAGTATCTACTCTTTTATACATTATTTAACAAGAAATAAGATAACACATAAAAAGACGAAGATCTAGTATTTGTCAATAGTAATCTTCATCTTCTCTCGAGAAACTCTTCAAAATACAAAGAGAAAATTAAATTGTGGCATATTGCAAGAGATGGCTTTTCATTGGATGACAATGAAATTCTTGAGATTACTAGCTTATCTCTTGATGGACCAGACTTAACAAGTTGTATTTTTCAATGAGAATGAAATGTAGAAGTTTTATCTTTTGTTAGAAATTTTTTTATAAATGTTTCTCTTTTTGATTTTTTAGATTACAAACTATATACATTTTAATAATATGTTGCCGTGTCCCATGTCCTATAATTTTCAATTTAACCATATCTACGTGTCGGTGTCGCATCTGTAGAAGCACATATACATTAACCATGCAACTTACAGAGCAATATGCTTCCTAATTTTCACTTCAACTGTTAATTGGTATCTTGTATTCCATGTTATTCCTACTTAGTGGGAAACTCTCCACAAGAGACATGCATTGACGCTTGGACTCTTAGATATGCCCCCTGCCTGATTAGTATGCTTAATGTCTAGGTAAAAAGGAGTCGACCCAAGTTGACCATTTATGCGAACCTCTCACTGATTGTGTTGTTGGAAAATGTTTTGTTACATCTCCATGAGTTTCCAAACTGGTTATCGTAGCATGTACATTTTTTGTGGCAGTAAAGACATACTATACAAATTCCTACATTTAGAGAGTGAATTTTAGAACAAATGAGTCTAGTTAAGTAGAGAAAATGGGAGACAGAGAGAAATGGTCGAAAATCCCTATTGATTGAAAACAGTGTCTCATATTCTTGATTTATGTAAATAAAAGTATAACTTTGATATTCTCTAGTTTTGAACTCCTCAAGTCTATTATGTTGTTAATTACAGTTGTAGCAATAACAAGTTTGTTTATGTTGGCATTTTCTTCTTTTTTATACCTACTAAAGATAATGTTACCCCTGAAAGTCTTTGCCTCTCACCTAGATAAATTCTTAGTATCTTAATCTCATAAATTCAATTTTCACTTAAAACACTTGCATGAGTGAAATACTTTAAACACGCTCTTGCTTTAATTTAAACTTTCTAAATATTTTTTTGTACCATCATTATTCTATAGTTTTGTGTTGGTTGGTTCTAGGCATGTCATATGTAAGTAGCACTTCTCTTGATTAAGTGCATTTTTGGGAGAGTTTATTCATAGTTTATTTAGACTTATTTTATGACATAAACACTTTTGTAAGTGCTTGAGTAAACTAAAATAGCATGTTATGTCTATAACCTATTTCCAGCTTATTTCCTATAAAACATAGCTTATAAAATAACATTTTAATCCTATTTCCTCTTTCACTAAAGAATCAACTTGTATACAAGTGCTTACATGATGAATAAACAATTTTTATAAGTGTTTAATTAAGCTGTTTACTCAAATTCACCCTAAATATCCAGAATTTGTGATCTTTGTCTTGAATCAATGTTTGAAGTTTAAGATAAGTACAATGAGTTCTTATCCCCGACAAATTGTATGTAGAAATGACATCCAAGGACATATGTCTGGACTGCTTTTTCTTATTGCTAATATTAGTAAAACAATTAGATTAGGAATTTAGAATAGATATTATCATGTAGAGCCAGTGATCTAACAATGGAGTTACATGTTAGTTGTAACTTATGATGATTCTAAACTGTATTTGTTGGATGCTGCCTTAGATATAATGGAAGGAGGGGGAGGATGAGGTAGGCAATCATTAGATAGTTTGGAATGGCTGTTGCCTCGAGGCAGATAAGTTTTCCTTCTTGGATAGGTCTTATTTCATATAGGTTCTATACCTGCAATTTCCCTTGCAATTAGAGCCCCGTTGTCTGAGTATTTTTATCTTACATATTGATAAATACCCAAACACTTGAAGAACTCACCCTTAGAAGAAATCTGTTAAAGGGGGAGAATCAAGTACTTAAATATTCCACTAAACATCCGAAACTTCTCAATCTGGAACTTAAACATTTTGTAATAACCAATTTTCTATCATATAGCACCATCCCAAGAGCCATTATCAGGGTAGCTCGGACTCTGATGACATCTTACTTGGTTACACTTCACTCAAATTATACCTTGGTCATAACCATCCATTGGTTGGAATTCTTTGTAGACACCATCTACAACCATCTTTAAGGTCAGAACCATGTCCAAGACCTTAAAAATTTTTAACTTTGCATTGCATATGGTGATGTTAAGTGATTTATCATGGTGCATTGTGAATATTTGATTTCTAAAGTGTAATAATTATCAATGCAAATTTTGTGGGCTTTATTCTTTTAACCATTCATGTTGATTTCAGGTGATTCATGTATTGAAGCAAAATTTCCTTTTAAGGGAGATCTGTTCCATATAATTTAATTCATTTATCTGATTTTCCATATGCAGGATTGGTTAGACATTGATTTTGGTATTGCTGAAGGTGTTGATTTTATTGCCATTTCATTTGTCAAGTCTGCTGAAGTTATTACTCATCTTAAAAGCTACATTGCTGCACGCTCTCGTGATAGGTATGCACCGAACCTTCATTAAATATTTCTGTTTGAAACTATTATCAACATTGGCCAGAGTACTTTTATTATTTACCATTTTTGTTATATTAAGAAATCAAAGTTAACAAGTAGTACAATTGAGAGAGTTCTATGAATGATAAAATTATATCAGATTCACTTTCATCTCCGTTGTATCTTTGTATCTGTTAGATTTATATCCATGTTTCATCACCTCCAAATCTGTCTGACTATCAATTTTTGGATTGGACTTGCCCTTATCCTTTTTTGTGGACCTATATACTGATTTAGTGCCTATTTGTAGTAATGTTGAATGTGTTGAGAAAATATCACCTCAAAATGCACTAGTGGGAGGATGGATGCGAAACCAAACACACAGTTAGCTATTTTGGCAAGTGATTTATACCTAAACCAAGAAGGCACTAAAGTTTCTATTTTGGCAACCTACACATGAATTGTTTAATTAAAGAGAGTTGCTTATAAATTGAGTAAAGTTGTTTATATAAACAACTCTCTACAATTTATAAACAACTTTCTTCAAAGTGTGGGACCCACATTAAAATAATAGTTTTATTTTTAAGCAACTCTCATTGGAAACACTCCAATCTCTGTGCATGTCTGAAAGAGAAACACCATGACCAGAATACCTTAGGGCATATCCAATGAGAGCGACCCCCGTGAGTTGATTCCCATATTAGAAAATGTAAGTAGTTGGTCTCACAGGGCCATTTCATCTTCTTCTCCTCTTGTAGAAGAAGTTTTAAGCAACTCCACGCAACTCATTATTATATATATATATATATATATATATTTAGACTTGATTATGATAAATAATAATATTTATTAAGATAATATTTTTTATTTGTAAGCAAGAGTTGCTTGTACAAGTAGCTCCATTTTTTTAGCAACTTTCACTGCCATGTCAGCACCTTTCAATGATTAAGTTGCTTGAAGCAACTCTATATTTTGGAAGCATCTCCCATTGGAGATGCTCTTGCGCCCTCTATCCCAAACACAGTAATCAAATCTCAAACAGTGGCACAATAGTGCATTCGTGGGATAACCACTATTTTAGAATTTGTATATAAATTATATAATTTATACCATATACATGTAAATTCTTAAATATAAAAGAATGAAAATTCATTACATTCGTAATTAATAATAAAAGGTAGCAACAACAGAACTAAGAAAAAGTAAAGAGTTTGGGCAGTTGGGAGACAGCTGATGCAAAAAACTCAGATTAGGACTGACACCAAATAAAAGAAAGAATAAAAAATCAGAAACCAACAAGATACATTAAAGGAGAAGAGAAAAAAAGGAAGACAGTTGAGAACATCAATTACCTGCAGGAAAAGTGACAACAAAGGGGAAACAGAGCACTTATAAAAAAAATGCAGAGTCAGGGGACAGATAAGGAGTTCACTGGAAAACACCAGATTGTGGCCAGGAAGTCACCAGAGAGCAGTGGCTAATGATGAAAGGCATGGTACATAGGGTCATAGAGAAGAGATGTGCAAAAATGAGAAGAGGCACTCAGGGTTTTCATCTGACATTTCTCCCAGGCCCTCCTAAGCCACCAAAACTTGCCTAGGCAATCTTAAATTTAGGGCATGTTTGGGTTTAGTGGTCGTAACACTAAGATCCAATGTGATGCTACTGTAGTGGTGCTATCACCTGCAATTAACAACTTAGGTCCCAAATGAAGTCTAGAGCCATACAACTGAACAAATGTCCTTAAAAATACTATCATTCCTTAAACGCCATAGAACTGTTAAGACAATACAATGCCACACAATTTTATCCTCTGCACAAGCCAAAACCTCTGAAATCAATAAAGTGGAACTGACGTTAACCCCCAGAACAGTCCCAAATATTCTCCAAAAATCTCAGACAGCTTATTTTAAAGAAAAAATAACTGCTGGGTAGTGCAAACAAATATGGTTATGAAAAAATACTGCACATGACACTTGTTGGGAGACAAAGCGGTGCGAATTCTGTGCATCTGTAATATTTCCTTTAATTTTAATCATGCAAAGACCAACAATCCTAGCAATTTTATACTCTAATTTTTCCTTTATTATATATATTTTTTAATATCCGCTAATATTGAGAGTTGAGATTGACATAACTGTAATGTGATGAATCTGGTGATGCAGTGATATTTCTGTCATTGCAAAGATAGAAAGTATTGACTCATTGAAGAATTTAGAAGAGATCATTCTAGCAGCAGACGGAGCTATGGTGGCAAGAGGAGATTTGGGTGCTCAAATACCTTTAGAACAGGTTCCATCTGCTCAACAAAGGATTGTTCAACTGTGCAGGCAATTGAATAAGCCTGTTATTGTTGCCTCTCAATTACTTGAATCCATGATTGAGTACCCTACACCTACAAGAGCTGAAGTTGCAGATGTTTCTGAAGCTGTCAGGCAACGGGCTGATGCTTTGATGCTTTCTGGTGAGTCAGCCATGGGCCAGTACCCTGAGAAGGCCTTAACTGTTTTAAGGAGTGTCAGTTTGAGAATTGAGAAGTGGTGGAGGGAAGAGAAACGCTATGAAGCTATGTTGCTCCCATCTGTTGGGTCTTATTTTTCAGAAAAAATATCTGAAGAAATCTGCAGTTCTGCTGCTAAGATGGGTAAGCAGTCTTTAAGCCTTAAACTTGCTTTCTTTTCCTTATTTTTATCTTACCATTTACATTTTATCACTTAAACTGTGGCATATTAGTTTTGATTTGTTGCATCGGTGTATATACTGTTCGAATTTAAATTACTTCTTATAGGTCGCAACACAGCTCTCCAATATTTAAGTTTTATAATCAAAGTAATGAGCCTAAAACCATAATACACGAGGCTTGTTTATCCATTTTTTTACCATAACTTAAGAGAGTTATCCTATATTTGACCGTTAGTTTTCTTTGACGAGGAGTTCACAATTTATAGTTTTCACATATCTGAAACACTATATAATGATTATTGACTGCTTAGTTAAAACTCTTCTTTCACTCGTAATTTTCAGTCTCTTCTAATCCAAAAACTCTTATTTTTTTTTGGTTTTGTTTGTTTGTTGGTCGTTTGATGATGCGTGCTTACTTTTACTTGCTTTAAACTTTTTTCAGCCAATAATTTAGAGGTGGATGCACTTTTTGTGTACACGAAGACAGGGTACATGGCATCTTTATTGTCACGATGCCGTCCTGACTGCCCAATCTTTGCTTTTACTACCACTCCATCTGTGCGGAGGCGTCTCAATCTCCAGTGGGGCTTGATACCTTTCCGTCTGAGCTTCTCAGATGACATGGAAAGCAATCTCAATAGAACCTTTGCGTTGCTCAAGGCCAGAAATCTCATCAAATCAGGTGACCTTGTCATTGCAGTCTCAGATATGTTGCAGTCAATACAAGTGATGAATGTTCCTTGAGAACATGTTCCATTCCTTCTGAAAGCCAACATAGCCGTTTGTTCAAAACCTCGGATGCTGCCAATGCTAGATTGCTGAATTGGGACTGAGACTCATGAATGAATTTTGTCATTCTGTCTTTTCAATTTATAGGACGCAACTAAGTTTGGGAGAGTTTATGTTATTATAATGAAGTTCTTTACTTTAATGCATACACCTTGAAGCTTTAGATATCTTTTAGGCGAGTGAGGCAAGATAGTGGATAGCTACCCTTTTAAGCTGTATGACATATCAGCATTGTTGTTTTATTTCTTTGTAATTTGTATTAGTGTCCCACTTCAATGTTGGCTAAAATGTGAAGTTTTCAAAAGAATTCCAAAGTAGTCGCATATCATTATGCACAATGTATTTGTTCTGAGCAAACTCAATGCTAGTAGAATAAGCAAATCGGCATCCAATTATGTTTTGAAGAGAATGTACTTTGTTGAAAGTTTAGAGGTTGTTTAGCAGCTAAGTGCACAAAATTTAGGGGGCAGGTGTAATTACTCTATGTAATTCATACTCTTCTTTAAATTGGGTATTTTTCTTTTCCCTTCACATCCATCTCTAGAATGAAAGGAAATGTCTCAGGATTTTTATGTAATTGGTATCTGTTACTGTTAGTGGGGATGTCCCTGCCAGAACCAGGTTGTTGTGGTCAATACATGTCAGGATGGGGCATCATGTTGGGTTGTAGCTAGGCTTCATTGGGCTAGGTAATCTGAAGGCTTTGTTGGGCTGACGTTAGGCCCACATTTGGTCCAGAAAAGTGTTCATGCCACAGATTTTGTGTATGGACCTCATGGCCAATATCTTCAGTTGCTTCACTTGATAATATTAGATTTATACTTTTAGGATACTCTAAAGTGTGATTGACGAATAATGTATGTCCTTACAGTAGATCTGGGAAAGGAAATGATTGAGTTTCCCAAAGCAACGTTTCCTTCATTTTTTATATTGTGCAGGATTGGCTTTGAGTAGAACCTCATTCACTTCACTGTTTCTTTCGTCTTTTTCTTTTTAGTTGGTTCCTTGTGGGCAAAAGCACGTAGAATGCACGCTACAAACTCAACGATTAAATCTTAAACGGATACGTGTTGGCTCATTCACAAAGGGTCTGTTAAAGGTTTGAGTTTGACAAATTTATTCTTCCAAGAAACTGGTAATACACTGTCCGTGCTTTTACACAATGTAATGCTTGCTTTAGAACATTCTTTACTCATCAAATTTTAAGTAGAGTTTCCGTACAATTATGCTTAATACTGATAAAGAATTCAATGTTTTTCTTTCTTATGTACCCTACCACATAGTAAAGATCAACTGGATAGGTTATGTCATAAGTGAGGACATAGAAATGGATGAGGACGTAATGTCATTACTACCAAATCTTGTACTCTCATTATTATTACTTTTATAAGATTCATTACTTGGAAATCTGAAATGTGAAGCAAGGTGTTGCTGAGCCTTCTTCACACTTAGTTTTTAAAAGCGACAAAGTATCTACTCAACAGAAATAATGGAAATCCCTGATCATATTTGATGGGAAGTTGCATTGTTCTACTTATAAAGATAATCAGTTTGTAATGCACACCATTGAAGAAAATTTATATATATCATTTATAGCATTTGTTGTTTGTTGTTAAATATAGATATCAGCTATGGAAGTTATGACATAAAATGAGTTTAATAGCTATACATTGTCAATGTAATACTTTTGACAAGACAATAAATCAGAAATGCTTGTTAATATAATTTTTTCAGATAATTGCCTTAAAAGTCAATAAATTATTTGATTGAAGTGACAATAAAATTACTTGTATGTTCAATGGCACAACCCTTCTTTCTCAATTTAATTTGATTATCTTTATCTGTAAGTGAGAAAAATCAGTCAACAAAATTTGTTTACTTTTTCAATATAAAAACAAGAATAGCATTTAAAAATATTACACTAAATGTAATGTACTAGTAGTATTTTTTTTAACCCATTGTGAATACAGTACTGAGTCCTACAGTATAAATGATGTTATTGAATGTCATCTGCCTCGTAAATGAACTCAATTGCAGTGAGTAATTAAAATATTTGACTGAGTGATGGTATTTACAATTGTTATATGGTCCCCTGAACAGGTACCTTTCTTGGCTTGTTTGTCCTCCATTTCAGGCCAACCCCACCCAGAAAGGGGAAAGGGCCAAAAAGGAAGTGTGAGAAAAAGACGTGGAATGTGCAAGTGACCTTAACTACATTGATAAAAGTCATATATATGCAGTGTTACAAGTCTTTTTAAGCTGCTTCCAAGCAATGCAAGAACTCCATATGTGACCCTTTAACTTTCACAATTAAAATTTGAATAGTGGTACAACTGCTCTTTTTGTTCCTTCTTTATTGTTCTTTTCTCTTTAACTTGAACCTCCAAAGAACCTAAAGATACACATAGAACAAACGAAAGATGAAATTAAATACACAAAAGAGAGCCCACCGTCTAAAAGACCAAAAAATAAAAGGAGAGGAGAAGATGCCTATCTGCATACAAATTTCACATGTATATCCAATGCATTCACAACCTATAACGAGCCACATTGCTTACAATTACAGGCATGTTTTTTCAGAATAAAAATCTTTTAAGAAGTTATAAAATAAAGTAACTACTCCATGGAAAAGATCAGTCCAAACACTGAATGCACTACACTTATAACACCTTGAATTTGTTTAACCAGAGTATACTGAATTTATGTGTGATATGCATTAAGTAGTGGAAAAATTATTTCCTTTTTCTGATGGCAGAATCACTAGAATGGTGTGTTAGGAGTCAGAAGTATTGTAGAGCAATCAATTGAAACCACACAGTAAAGTGGCCTTCAACTTACCACACAAGGCCAACAGATTCGCCTCAAACTATCAAACTCCAACTCCATAATTCAGTGGACCCGCATTTGCAATTTCAAGTTGAGGAAAAAGATGTGAAGGTGACTTCAAAACTTGAAGCACCATATAACACCTGCTACACTACCCATTATTAAGGTCACTGACATATGACATAAGGTCCTCATACTCTTCAAGTTAATCCCTACTTGGTTTGGTTAGTAATATCTACACTCCACACAGATCATCCAAACTGAACATTTGATCATCACACGTGAGAAGATATTTGCTGAGGTTAAAATCACTTGATTCAAACGGGTGGTTTAAATCATCTAAGAAAAAAAACTGTTTACTTTGATGGATTTGATAATTTTGTGAAATTTTTAGCATCATCACCGTGGTCCCCACCTGGAAAACCATTAAGTGGCTCACAGATTCATCATCAGCCATGACTCTCTCAGCCTATGATGTGTATAACATCATCATAGAACAGTTAAAATGTGCAATTATTTGAGCACACCTAGGGCTCAAATCAAATCAATGGTACAAACTTAGTACAAGCACTGTATCTGGCTTTTGACATGGGAAAACTCATCAACAAGAGTAAATAGAATATGTACTCACACTGTAATATACTCTTGCTGTCCAATGTAATCTTTAGTTTATGGTAAATTTATTAACTTCTATCATTATTGTTCTAAAACTCAGATAATATTTTGTTAATTTTAATTAAAGTAAGCAAAGAAAAATCCCATCACAAGAATCCCAAAGATGGTTTTGGTGGGGAGGAACATGGTCTGGGGTCTAGGGCATCATGTACTGTTTGGCCTTGCTTATCAAACACTTTGTGTCCTTATCAGTCATCATCTGCAGTTTTTATTTTATTTATCTGCCTAGAAAAATTAATGTAGTTGAGACACCAACTTTTGTTGCAATTGATACAAACAAACACATATTTATTTATTGTTTGAATAAGCCACGATGAAGCGGCCATTTATCATGACGATAGGCCATACATTTGAATGTGGTGTGTTTATCATATTCACAACAAGGAAAATAATCAAGCCGTAAGACGAGTTCAAACGTCCCGTAAGCAAGAAGATTGAGCAAGTACACTCATAATTATTGCGTTAGAAGCATTATATAATTCACAAATTTATATCAGCAAGGCACCGCAATAACATAATAGTTAGATAGATATAGACCGATAAGAAAGAGGATTTGAATTAATAAATGCTGTCTTTGGACAATAGCTGCTATATCCATATCAATTTGTGGAACTAACAAGGTCAAACAAAGCATTCTTTATTATTTTATGCACCATACTCTAACTCTCAGCAAAATCAAATGTTACATGCAATCAACAAAAGTGGGTCCAATCTCATGTGGCACATTGCTTCAAATTATTCAAACATGAGATTGCAAAGGGGTGTCTTAGGTGAGCAAGATATACCAGTTGACTAGGTATACGGGTAAATACTAAATGATGGCATGGTAGGCCAACCATTGAGGTACTTTTGGGGAGTGTGGACTGTGACCACCTTCTCTGACAATACCCTCTCTCTATGTGGCTAAGTGGTTCAATGGTGGATAGCTATTCTCTGGTTTTCGGTTGCTTCTGTTGGGTGGTCACCCACATTTTTGACTCACTACATCATCATGCTTTTTTAACCCCAATTATTTGTCATCTTTGTCCAACATCTTCATCACTTTTATTCTCATTGGTTTTGCTCTATCAAAGAAGAGGGTAACAACTGTGATGTGTAGGGATATTACATTATGAAGAAAAAAATGTTTTTTTTTTTTTTCAATACTAGTTGGGAAAATGGTGAAATGTGTAAGAACTTACATAGGTGTTAACGTTGTGCGTTTGTTAGACAGTGAAAGTCGCATGAATGAGTTATTCTTAAATATGTGGCTTTTGGTTTCTGGGAAAGATTTTAGATTTAAGAAAGTGCCAAATGAGTTTACTCTGCACACTACATTGACAATTGATCTAAAACAGGCTAGCTAGTTTACATTGATTGATCTGGACATTCCATGGAAATTGTGACGTAAAATCTTCCTACACCAAAAGTTAAAAAGTGTGTTGATAAAGTGAAATTTGAAGGAAACGAAAGTAGCAAATGAAAACTAATCTAAACCTACTCATAGTTAAGTAAATTGAAAGATGAAAACTGGAGGTCTCTGAAAAGAAGTTGATGAATGAAAATTTCCCTTTTCTTTTCTTAGATCCTACATAAATTTCATGTTTCTCTTTCTCTAATATGAAAAATAGGGAATAAAATGTCTCTAACCGAGTTATTAATTAATAAGGTGGAATATCTAATCCTTTTAAGTAGAGTTATGAATGATAATGAGAATAAGTTTAATTTCAATGAGAAATGAACAAGAATTAAGACCTATTTGTAGATGACGTTTTGACATTCGAATCAACAAATGAATAAGAAATAAAAATATATTATAAATTAAGTATAAATGTAAGTTGAAGCGAGTCTCTTGTGCTTGTGAATATGCTATTATATATGTTTTTGTAATCTTATCCCATATATTCGTTTAAGGGCTAAGATGATCTCTACAAGATCAAAATGTTTATTTATTTATTTTGTTTGCAGTGGTGATGTGTTTTCTTTAGGGTAGATTAGAGATGTTTACAAAAATATTTTTACATTCTAAGTTAAATGAGATAATAAAATGTGTAATTAATAAACAATTTATACCATTAAATCTTTATTTATAATATTTTAATAGATTTTTATTTTCATGAGTCTTACTCATATGTCCAAGTCATTCTAATACTTTATTAAATATAAAATTGTAATTACTTGTCTAATATCTATTATAATAAAGATTATTCTTACATTAACTTCTTAAGTTTGAGAGAAATAGATGATAAAAAGTTTGAAGAAAGAAAAAATCAGTTTCATCATAAGGCACTTTGGTGTACATTGAACCCTAAATTTTGGAAGACATCAACAATAAAGAGTTTAATAATAAATATATGTTGGGATGAATTTTGTTTACAACTGTTATGAAAGTATTTGAGAGAAGGTACTGTGAAGAAGTAGAGAGGCCATATGTTTAGAATGTTGGATTGAAACTCTAAGGCAATAAAAAAGCATTGAGAATTTGTATATATAGATGGTACTCAAGGTAAGTAAGATCCGTGATAATAGTATTTGTGTCTGAAAATATATTCAGGTTCTTTTGATATTCTTCATTTGAGATAAGCATGTTGGTAATGATTGAGTTAAGAGAGTGGTGGAATGGTATTAACAAAAGTCAAAACTATGAAAAGGTTGATTGAGTGAGAACAACTTTGTTTATATTTTAGTACGAAAACTTCTATGTGTTCTTACAGAGACAAAGTTGATAGTGAGTCATCTAAGCAAGAAGATAACAATGATGTCAAGATAAAATTAGTAAGGAAGGAAGATGTATTCGATAATTTTTACCGACATTGACTTCCAGACCATAAATCCTGAACAACATGATTTTACAATGGACATTATAGATTAAGTAAAAACAAATGTATACATATACATATATATATATATATATATATATATATGACATTCATCATATTCTTCAAAATATAATTACTACTACTTTGTACATAAAGATTTCCAATATTGATTTACTAAAAGATTTATTCAAAAGGACTTAAAATGCATTCTAGTAGTTCATTGTGTTGTCTTATCACATGTTAAAACAATAAAAGAACACAAGCACAAATCAAAAGCAAGGATAAGCTAAAGATGTTTTGAAATAACATAACATAAGCATAAACTTCTATTCCAACAATGTATAGTACATTTAGAACTTTTATATTATTCTTTATTTAGACATAATACATTCATGAAACATTTAAAATATTATAATTCACATTCTTAGACCATGACACTGACTCAATTACACAAACGATTGATCATATTTTTGGAAAACTCATGCATTGAGATAGACTCAGAGATTTGCACATGTCATACAACTTTCAGCAGTATCACACAACCCTAAATTGAAATCAACAATCGCCATTGTATAACAAAGTTAATCCATATAACCTTTTCTAACAGACTATATTTCAAACTGCAATCATCCATATGAACTTTCTCTGACTCTCACCACACCTGGTAGTTTTCATCTATATGATTCTAGTCTACCGGTAGAGTCAGAAAATCTCCTTCTAGACGAATCTCAATAACAATGCACATCCTAACAATCTCAATGCCAGTATTTTCTTTCCTGAAAATACTATGTTTTAATTTCAAACCATAACATCTTAACATCATGCAATACAACATTCACCGTCAGACTAATCTATCATACATCATGTATATCTCTATATCTTATATATATAATTATTCATCACATAATACTACTCATACAATTTAAATGTAATAATAAAATCACATAACTCAATTAGAAAAGAAAAACATATTATATATATATCGTGCTCGGCTCAAGGTTGTAGCACCTAGAGTCACTTGAACCCGAGAGCAAGGTTCCTGGATTGCGTTTGATACATCTCAACTCATGCTCGATCTGACTAAATCTGATAGCAACCACTCTAGTTCGCACCCGACACATGTATAAAATTGGGAACCTAGCATTGTCTCATATTTCAATTCTTCTTCAATTCTACTATTCGACTCAATCTTATAACCAAATCACTTCTGTAATATCAACACAATACATTATATATTAAATTCTATGATTTCTACTATCTATATACTTCCCAAATTAATATTCAATTCATCAATTTCATTTTTAACATAAGTATGATACTAACATTAACACACATCATCAAACCAAATTCAAGCTCACTAAATACCCAATTTAGATCTACAAGAAAACTTGAACATAGGTAATCAAGTTACTTCAACATACATTCCTCCTAAACTTAAGGTCCTAATGGAATTAAGAGCAACATCTACAAGATTGCAAATTATAGCCTCCCTTACCTATTCAAGAACAACAAGATCCATAACCACACTCCAATTTCACATGATTAAAGAGATATCATAACCTACACCAAAAGTACTTACTTAATGATCTAATCACATTATTAGAGCTTTAAGCTAACAGAGATGTATTCTGAAGTATGAAACACCACATGCAACATGTCTATCTAGATGAAAATGAAAAAAATTTGAGAACTGACCCAAGGAAAAAAAGCATAAATTGAACTTACTCTATTTTAACTTTTGATCGAATGAATTTATTGTACTCCCTGTCACAAGTCTAGATATAGAGTTTGATCTTCAATTAGGATAAGATCAGGAACCTAGAAAGAAGTCACATGAAGAACAGGAAGAGAGAAAAAAAGTATTTTCTAGAAAGATGATGATTAACTTAAAATAAACCTGAATTAACTAATTATTTCTTGTTTAACACTTTTCACTTTTAATAATAAAATACTTAGATACTATTTTTAGTCAAACTACTTCTACTCTTAAACAAATTCTATATTCTTATAAAAATAGTTTAATTCTTAGGTTAAATGAGATAATAAATCTGGAATTAGTAAATAATGTATAGCTTAGAACTTGAGATATAATATTTTCAAAAAATTGTACTTGATTCATAATACTTAATTAATATATATAGTTTTAATTACTCGCCTACATATTGAAATAATTACCAAAATGTTTGAAGACATAAATTGCTTATATTTTCTTAAAAAATTATTGATACATTATAGATTCATGATACCATCCTATTAAATCAATGACAGTGTAATTGAATATCATATTTGAATATAATAATAAAAATGATTTAAATTGCAAGGCATTATTTTATATAGTTATAAATTGATTTATGATAACTAATTTACAAAATATTTGGGTTACACTCTTTATATTAAATGGATACATGTGAGGTTAATTTCTTTGGCTTGTCTCCACATTTTTTGTATAACTAAGAGAAAATAATTGAGAAAGTGTAAAGAAGGAGATGTAATAAATATTAGTTTTCTAGTCATAAGAAACAAATAATTAACTCATTAAAACTAATAAATCTATTACGAACTTAGTTTTAATCAATAATTTTATAGATTTAAATTTGTTCTAAAATTAGTCGTGGAATTAAATAATATGGAAGTGGTGATTATATTTATAGACCCCATATTATATTTTAAAGAATATTTTTTTCCTATCAATGTGTGTGAGTATTGTTATGATGATCTACTTATATGAGTTATGTCTCATTAATAAATTAAGGATATAAAAGGAAGTTAACATTTAATATGTGCGAAAGTAGACTGAAGTTTTGTTTATAATTAGGATAAAATAATAATTTAATTTATATATTATATAAAGGACAGAAAGAGTATTGTACAGTTATTGTACCAATTGTTGAATAAACAGAAGAGTGGACCTCTGCTTTCATAAAAGACAATAAAAGAGAAAGAGAGAATGAATGAGGAAATTATTTTAAAAGGGCCTGTACAGAAAACAATTTCATATGCTTTTTGTTTAAAAGAAAAATCAACATTTTCTTACTCTTTTTGCTTTCTTTTTAATAGTGATGTTTAAGGTTTTTTTTTTGTATATATATTCTTAATGTATATATTTTTTTTTCTTATACTTATATGGTTCTACACATTAAAATAAACATATTAGAACATTTTAATGAAATTTCTTTATAAGAACGTTTATCAATAAAAATATTATTTTAATATTAATATTGTAAATATGAGTTTTTTAATATTAAATAGATTTACTCATATAGTAAATTTTCTTTGACTTTAAAAGTAATATTCATAAACCAATACTAAAGTAATGTTTATATTGATAGAAACGGTAGTCAAACAAATTTCATCAAGACTACTTTTATTACTTTTGAGAATATAAGTTTTTTTTCCTTTGCTATAAGTCAAAAGAAATCAGGTTATATTGGTATTGTTTTTAATAAATGTTAAATCGTTTAATAACTTTAGGTTAAATGATAACTATACTGGTATAGGAATACTAAGATAATACATTTCATTAATTACAAATCTCTTGGTGTAGACTTTGAATTAGTAAAGTCTACACTCTCAAAATGGTCAAGGTCAAAGATTCTTTCATTAATAAATAATTATGTTATTAATAAATGGGGTTACCAATATTGTAGCATTTTTACATATCCATTCTAATAACTCGCATCCACCAAAATAAGACACAAGTTGAAAGGCAAATCCAGAAATAAAAATTAGTAAGATAAAATTATATTTTTGTCCACATTTTTCCTCTTTATTAACAAGCGTGTGAGTTAAGAAAGTGTGTCTCTATTATTTTAAGAACACTTTTATGGTTTCTAGAAAATTCTCAACTTTCTATTTTAATTTTCATAGAATTCCAATTTTTGTTCTTAATTAATTCTTCTATTTTACCAACATAATAGTTAAGTGGGTGTCCTTTATCAGAGATCAGAATATTCAAGAATTCTTCCAGCAACTAATTTCAACATCTGCAAACTCTTATAATATAAAGAACAAGGCTTTCAATTTCACTTCTGCACAATATTTAAGGTATGAAGGAATATCACACCCTTTCAATTCTTTTGAAAAAGATCGTCCAAAAATCTTTACCTAACATGGTAAACTCTATTCAAATCTTTGTCGTTATTGTTAACATTGTGTAAATATCATATTTGTAATGTATCAACTTTAAATAAATCTAAAATTTTATTAAAACTATAACTTTTTTATAAAGTAGAATTTGTGTAATTGACAAATCTGACTTAATTAATAAGATTCATATTTATTTATATATTATTTTTTTATTATAGCTCTAGAATCTTCAACCAAATTTGATATAGATTTTTAAAAAATAAAAAATATTTTAAATTGATACAAAACATTTTTTATTTTCACATGAATAGCACAAACTAATAGAAACGCGTAATATGATATAAAATAAAAAAGTTCAAATAATAAGCCACATCAGTAGCATTTTATTTGTTTAGTAGAGTTCACCGTTGACCACTGAAACAAAAGTTTTGGAAGAGTAGAACACTCATAAAATGTAAGGACTAAAATATATTCAAACTATATAAATTTGATCTAGCTGTAACACCATCCCTTATGTATTATTTTTAAATATTAAAATTTCAAACGTCAAACCCGAAATCTAAGGTTGAATGAAACAATATCCAATATCACAAATTGCTCCCAGCAAATGAATCTTAAATAAAAGTCAAATAAATATTCTTCCAATAATTTTATATAGCTTAAGAATTAAGGTTGAAAATAATTTAAATATAATTTTTTTATTTTAATTTTTTAGAGTATCTTTTAAGTATAAAATTGTGATAAAATTTAAGAATACCTCTTCCGATCTACCAAATAGTTTTATATCATTTAGCAAGATAAAAAAACAATTTAGACAAAAAAAAGTGAGGTTTAAAATAAATATGATAATTTACTATTTATATTTTATTTCCTTTTCCTTTCAAAATAATATGATACACACTTCAAACTTTAGACAAAGTAGACATTTACAACAACAATTATGCACATCAGAAAATTAGATAAATTAAACATTTACATTTAAGTAATCGTTTTTTATTTTAAAATAGTATATAATACATTAAAGTAGTTTTATTTAATGGATATAAGCATATATTTTATATATCAACAATCATATAAACAATTTTTTAGGTAAGTTAAACATTTGTAATTAAGTAATCTTATAATTGTCATTTATTTATATTTCAAAATGGTGTATTACGCATTAAATTACATACATTTGATGAAGCATTAAAGTGTTTTAAAATTTTATAAAAGAAAATTCAAGTTTGGTCTATTCAATAAAATCTTTTAAGCTGATGTATTTTTTTTTTTTTAATTTTAATATAACATACAGTTAATAAAGTGCATTCAGTAGAGATTTTAAAATATTTTAATAGATTTTTAATAAAAGATTTTTATATTATCTAATTAATTTTTTAAATAAATTATATATATATATATATATATATATATATATATATATATATTTTTATTTATATATT
>Ga0209489_105183_pt1 | contig 23048 bp, 9 predicted proteins | sample SiratrowhiteBW_FD_187527 | JGI IMG/M metagenome (GOLD analysis project Ga0209489, IMG submission 187527) | Root nodule microbial communities of legume samples collected from California, USA - Siratro white BW (SPAdes) (version 2) | ecosystem: Host-associated > Plants > Roots > Nodule | place: USA...
AAAAAAAAAAAAAAAAAAAAAAAAATTTTTAAAAAAAAAAAAAAAAAAAAAAAAAAAAAAAAAAAAACTCCCTAAGACAACTAAAGTAAAACACCGTCTTATATAAATGGTGAAAAATAAATAATTTAATTAAACTTAATACTATTAAACACTCTTTAGTAAAAAAAGTCTCTTTATATTCTTCACAAGACTTTAATAATTTAGAACTAGTCTCTATAAAAAAAGAATAGAATAAGTGATAAGCAGCACAAGTACAACAATTGAAAATTAAAACAGAAATCAATGTCGATAATAATTAACACAACGTCGGCCATGAAGGACACTACATTGTGTTTGTGTTAGTGTTGACGTAGACGAATTGAATAATTTACTTTCTATTATTTTATCTCTCTAATATTTATAGAAATTTGATTCAAAACATAACCACAAACGTTCACTACAACAGCGTTATAAACCCTTTGAAACGAAAAAATGTTTAGCACTTGGAAAAATCCGCAACAGATGATTCCAGTGGTAGTTGATGAGGATAAAGAAATTCATATTAACTATTCCATTGTCTGTCACATACGAAGATGTTAATGATTTATTTTCTGGCAGCAACCCAAATGTCATTATCAAGTGGTGGGAATCAAATTAATGGGCTTGGAGTTGAAGTGGAAAGAAAAATTCCTAGTAAAAGTTCAGCCTCGAAAAGGAATAACCTACGTGGATTTAGAACCCTAAATTCAGTCACTAAAGTGCACCAACTCTGTCTTCTTCCTTCAAATTAACCCTTAGCTTACATGGTTGCTTTCATATTTTAATTACTGCTTTAAGATTCTTACTTTTGGCCTTTATGGATGCTTTGTAAGTATTTTTGCTTAATTAGACATGCTCAATTTGATTTTATGGCTGAAAAGGAATTAATTAAAGTTTTTACAATATATGCACATGTATGTAATTTTTTTTCTCAATGTTTTTTTGTACTTTTAAATATGTTTGACAGTAACTTTGTATAATAAATTTTGTTTCTTTTCAATTTTGGTATATATTAGTGCTTTTATTCTGTTAACGCTGTGAATTGACAGTCATTCGTAAGTGGATTAGAGGTATATCCCCTATCTCTAGAACAAAATTACTTTGTTTATATTTTTATTTTTCTGAAAATGTCTATCTTCATTTTCTCTGGATGTAATAGAACCTTGTTCCATCGTAATCCAATGATAAATATAAAACATTGGAAAGTGAAAATACTTTACCATATAAAGAAAAAACATGCTGCAAAATGTAAATTAACACTAGCATGCAGCCAGTTGACTCATTTTATTTAAGAGATGCATCATGTTAATTTTGATTTTCTTTTATTAAGAATCATTATATGTTGATTTTGAAACAATATTCTGTTTTTTCCTTTTTTATTTTCTCTATTTTTTATTTTCTTGTATGGAAAGAAAAGTTTGAATCTTTAATGACATAATTCTCATTTTACATTATTATTATTATTATTATTATTATTATTATTATTATTATTATTATATTAGATATCAAAATATAAGTCTAAGTTTCACATTATATAAAAATTGAATAATATATAAATAAAATTTCAAACTTAATGTCTTAAAATTTTAAGTTAAAAATAGTAAAATAAGATTTAGATAAATTTTAAATTCTTTATAAATTTAAATATTTTTAATTGAGTTCATATTAAAAAAATTTGTCATATTGTGTTAATTATGGGTGTGGTGACTCTTTGATGTTACACACGTAGACAATTGAAAAAAAATGAAATTCTAAAATGTTATTCATATACTTCAAAACAATTAATATCTACTCTTTTATTTAAAGACATTACATCTTGTGTCAAACACAAAGTAGAATTTCTTATCTTAAATTGACATCATGCATGGTGAGTCTCGGTGTGTATATATATATATATATATATATATATATAATACTTATTAAGGTTAATTATCATTTATAACTATATAATCTTAATTAGAAAGATGTTTACCACCTTAATTCTCAATCTAGGAATTATTGAGATCCAGTATTCTGTGCTAATAATCAATAATTATCTATGTTTTGATAACTTGAAAATGCATGATGCATTCGAATATATCAATCTTTTATACTTAACCTGTGAACAAAACTCATTGTTATTATTATTATTATCTCGATCCTTTAAATTTAAGCCTAGACCAAAAACTTGAGGATATTTATGCTCATTATGTTAAGTGTGTGAATCGTACCATGTCCTACATGTTATATTAAATGATAGTAAGAAGTTAATTAAAAATAAAAAAAAATATACATAATAAAACGAAAATTTTAATGAAAATTTAAAATACTTAAATTTATGAAAATTTTAAAACTTAATTAAGGCATTTGTATTTTTTTTTTCAAATGAAAACACTTTAAAAAAAATCACGTCACCGGATTAAAAATGAGAAAATTAAAAACTATTAAATTTTTAGATATTTAATAAAACAAAATTATTTTAATAAAGATTCAATTAAAAATCCTGTTTATGAAAAAATTAAAACATAACTAAGTGTATTTTCCAAATTTGTCCAAATATAATTAATAACCACACGAATCTATATTTTTTTTTCTTATCGCTATATGTTATTTCTAATATATTAGTTTTCTTTTTTTCTTTTTGTTAACAGATAAACCCAAAATCTATTCCACCTTTCACTTCATTCTTTTCTTATGCAAACCTTATAACTCTACCACACGAATACAGATGCATTCTCTGAATAAAAAAAAAATATACATGCATGCTTCTTTTTCTTTTTGTTCTATTATAATCAAAGCCTTCCTTCATTTGAAATTATATTTACAGTGAAATTAACATCAGAATATCATAGAGCAAAAATAGTTATATATCTAATATATAATATTTCCATCTGTTTATTTAATAATATTTTATTACTAAAAGGAAACATTAGGAATGATTGGAGATGTGGAGGTTCGATAGAGTTCTCTATCAAATATTTTGTTTATTCCAATCAAAGGAATATCAAACAGTTTCCATTTTCCAGATACAGTAAGCAATGATGCAACAATGTAGCTGGCTGACTATGAAAAATTACTTTAGTATATATATTATTGCATTGATAATACACATTTTGATCTACCACCAATTATTTTTTATTTGAATCTGTTCCAAAGCATTGACATGAACTGCCAAAACAACAATTGAAAACCCAATAAGTAGGGAATGACATGGAAACAAATGTTAAAGAACAACATTGAAGAGACTGGATCCAGAAGAAAATAAGATATGGTGATTGATACGATAAAGATAAACATGGAATTCATATAAATAATAAAATTATAGTACATCTGGATCACTAGATACATTTGATCAAGTACATGAATGGTTGTAATCTACGCAACAAAATATATTGACCCCTAGAACCTCCAAGAGACACTTTTAGAGTTTTCATTCCCTTTTTATTTAGAGCAAAGGGTCCAATGAGGAAGGAAGGATCATAATATTTAAAGCCAGCTAGAACTATAAAGGGATATTAAGAAATTAATATATTGGTGTAAGTTGATGAAATTGGAAATTTTTTCTTCATTTTTATTTTTTAAATATATATTTTTCACCCTTTTGTTTTATGTTTGAGATTTATTTATTTAAATAATTACTCCTGTAACTCTTAAATTTGAGTAATTTTTATCCTTATGTGAATTTAAAAATAATTTTATCACTCTTTTAAAACATATTTTGTGACAATTTTAAACCTTAAATAAGTTGAAGAACAAAAACAATTTGGTAATATATTATTTTCTAATTATAAATCATTTTAGATATAAAATCAATGAATTTTAATTACATAGTAATAAATGCTTGACAGTATAAACAATTTGCATGATTAATTTACTATAATTAATCTTTTTTATTATCAATATAATGCATTGTATATATAGTATATATGTTAAATAATTAAGAGTTTAATGAAATTTCAATATGATTTTCACATACTTAACACTGTTTTTTCATTTTATTTTGGTAGTTATCATCTTTTGCTTAGTTGAAAGTTTGTTAACCTTTAAATTTGAGTTGTTTTTTAATCCTTTGACTTATTGGTAGGTTGAAATTGCTGCAAAATTAATGTGCAATAGAATGCGAGTATTACTTCGACTTAAGAATGACTAAATGACTTAAAATTACAAGTTAAAAGACTAAAATGAATGTTGAAAATAAGATCAAGGATACAAAATATATTTTAACCTGGCTATTTTTTCATCAAAATAGAATGAAGCTAAATTTAATTGTTTTTTTTTTCATGTTTGTATAATCTGGAGGCATATATAATGGTAGTAGTAATTTTATTACATGAACTATTAAAATTTAATGTCACGTGACCATTGAAAAGATAAATTGATCTCTCGTACAAAAATTACTAGATTTGTGAGTTTTTTAATATTTGTTAATTACAATAATTTTAATGCGTGATCATGATTTATCTATTTCACTCTCACATAAAATATGCTCTTTCACTATGATATATTTTATATACTTATCCATCTATATAAAAACTTAAATACTGAAAATTTTAAAAATCTTTATTTCGTTATTTTAAATAATGATTAGGGTTTCGTGTCACACACTTTTTACGAAAAAGAATATATTTTGACTTCACTAATACTTTAGATTACACACTAAAACATCAAACAGTAAGAAATTGAAAAAAAATTTATGCACCAGTAGTATAAGTACAATAAATTATTGATATAAAAAAATGAAGATGAGTTTTTAATAGGCTTCTAATAAGTGAAGTAGTAGCAACTCATGAAACATGACAAATACCAACCTTTTTTAACCTTCTAACAAATCTTAAGTAAAGCAAATTATCTTAAAACTATTGAATATATATATATATATATATATATATATATATATATATATATATATATATTCAAAATTTATTTATATTGTGAATTTTAAAGATTTTTGGAATAATCGATTTTTAGGTATATGAAACTCAAAAACGGAAAAAATATAAACAAAAATAACAAGATGGACATATTTGTCATCTAAAAACAGTCATAGATTTAATTTGATATTAAAAACTTTAATTCGGTTCCTTTTATTATTACCACAAAATTAGCTCAATTGTTCTTTCCAATTTCTGTGTATCTTTAACTCTATCGTTCTCTCTCCTTCTCTTCTCTTTAATTGCTGTTATTTGGTTTCATTTTGATCAATTTGTTTGACGGAATCAACCCTTTAATTAATGTAGATTCTGTGGCATCTAAACCAAATTAGCACTGAAGTTGCACATGATCACTTAATATGCAAAGATGAATTTACGAGGAAAAGTAGCAACCTAAGAAGCAAATATGTGTTTGAATATTTTCACAATACCTATGATCATGTTGTGACAATGAGTCTGTGAGATTAAAATGTTTTTCACAATGCATAAATGTTGTGTGTTCATTGAACGTGATTCTTAGTAATTATCTTAGTGAATTTAAATACAATTTTATTCAAAATATTATTGGATATTAAATAGACGGACAATTCACGTAATAAGAATTTAAACCTGAATTCAACATGTTATAACAAAAAATAATCAATATTCTTAATAATTTTTCTCTTACATAAATTATACTGTATTCTCTTTTTCAGACAAAGGTATATGCAGTTTTCTTTTCATCTCCTAAATTTTCAAAATTGAAAAGTGCAATAACTAGAGATTTGCACCAAAATAAACATTTTAACAAATTATTTGTTTTTATTCATCAGTTCTTTCAAGCTTTTCATTTACATTAAAAATAAATAAATTTTTCATTTTTTTCTCTAAATTAGGAAATTTATATAACTTTTGAAATTAATGTGACAGTTAACTGAATACAAATTCTCAAATAATATTAGAAAGTTTTTGGGTTTCATTATCTCGCATGGAAGAGTTAAAAAGAAGTTAACTTACGGAACTGTGGAGAAAATTAATCATATATAGGTTGATTAAGGATATTTTTAGACAAACTTCTTTAAGAATTTTTCTTATAAATTAAATTAATTTATATATAAATAATATATATAGAAATTAAAAAATTTAATTCAAATAATTTGTATAAGTCTATAAGCAGATTTATACAATATCTGTGACTATATTCGTAAAAGTGTGAAGATGTGTCCTTGAATTTTGGACAAGACAAAGGCATGGTGCTAGAAGAAATGTCCTTGAATTTATGCCATATTTAAATTTGGAATATTTATTTTATCCTATAAAAATCTTGGTTCGTCGTATTTCATTCTAATAAATATTTTGAAATATAAAAAATTACATTCGAAATACTAATTCTACAATGAAAGTCGGTAGGTAAAAATTTGATAAAAGATGAAAATTTTAGTCATTAATAAGCCTGCCCAAACAATAGATTGGGCTAGTTAGCTTATTTGCACCTGCTAATGATGGGCCATCATAAGGGGCTTTGTAGTTAAAATATAGGGACGTATCGGTAATAAAATCTTGTCTGTTTCTTCCTGCACCTCTATGGTTTTCTCCTGCGCCCCTTACTTCTTAAAATATCAAAAACGCCCTTCTAAATTTGTAATTATTTATATTTTGAACTTTACAATTTGTAATACAGTAATTTTGTATCATAGATTTCTACCATCTAAAATATAAATATTATATTCTGAATTTCACAATCTAAAATACAACACAAATTATATTATGAATTGTGTTTATATTTTTGGATTGTGTAATTTATAATACAATTTTTGTATTTTAGATTATGTAATCCAAAATATAATATAAAAATATATTATGAATTGTATAATTTAGGATAAAATAGTTGTATTTTAAATTATATAATTTGAAATATTTTTTTATTTTAAGTATAATTTAAAATATAATTTTTGTATTTTAGATTATGTAATAAAATAACCTTGAAAGAAGAGAGGTGCGAAAGGATTTATTTATTTTTTTCATTAAGAATAAAATGGTAATTTTTCATTATGAGGGTGTCCATAAATAAACAGTCTAAAATTTGTAATTTTCATATTTGGCCTGACAGGAATAAAATAAATTGAAATCATTTTAATTAACATAATCATTTCAGATTTACATATTTATATTATATGAGAACATCATACAACACATAAGTCAAAATTCCAATATTGAGAGTAGACACCACGCCTCCAACATGGTGATCGGTAAGTTGACCTGAGAAATAGAAAAGTCAACTGTAACTATAATTGCAACTTCATAATTAACTTAGAATCATGCGAGATCAAGGAGTATGTGTGACAATTGACAAACTCATTGTGCTTTCACTATTGCCAATAAATGAAGTAATCAAACATGCCATATAGTTCAAGATTCTAATAGTTAATGGGATCGTGTTTTGTAGGATTTTGTCTCATAGTTTCTGTATGGGCTTTAGAGAGATACAATGGAGAGAGCCTTGAGTGTACTTGGGAAAGGGAACAAAAAAATAAAGTTGAGACATGTGATGATTTTACTTCACAATATGGCTATTTAAGAGATATTAAATATTAGTGTTATGTTTTAGAGATATAACTAAAAATAAGATTTAATTAAGACTTTTTATAATATAAGGATATGTAAATAAATCTGTTGGAGTTACACGGACTCAAAATAATTTTATCTATCACTTGTATCATCTTTGCATATAAAAGTTATGACAACTAATGATATAAGTATATGCAATATAAATATAATGATAATTGATTATATTATCCTTCCACTAGTACAAAAGAAATATTTTTTTTATTAATTTTTTACGTTTAAATTATGTCACATAAAATATCAATATCAATGTAGATGTAAGAAAAGTAAAAATCAAGGCTTTTAATGTCTGATACAAGAATACAAAGGTAAAATATGGATATTTCTATATCCGATAAACATTGAACAAGGTATATGCTCTTCACTCAAGAAGAGTATAACAACAAAGCTTTAGGTCAATTTTGACAAATCTAATATAAATTAGCCAATTTTTATGTGGATAGGATCATAACATATACAATTAATCACTATTTGCATTGATTATGATAATTTATTTTAGAGGAATTTGTTTGTTTCAACTTAAATACAAATAATCTTATACATAAAACCAATAATACAATACATAATCATTCCCAATCTAGATAATATAAACTGAAATATTTCTACCTAAAGTTTCAATGAAGTTATCCAATTTAACCTAGATCACTTAATGTTGTAAACAATATGATAAACTTAACTATATAATTTATGTTGGAGAAGATAGCTTATCTATTGTAGTCATGTTTGTTACATATCATTATAATGGGGTCTGAACTTGAAAGGGCAGAAACATTAATTCATATTATTATTCAATATTCATAAAAGTAAATATAAATTTAGTAATATTCTCATAAATGATGGTTCTCATCTAGTACCTATATTCAAATTTGGCTTACGAGATACTAAATCTATAGAGGATTTTTTGGATTCTTTCAAAAAAAAAAAAAAAAAAAAAAAAAAAGAGAAAATTTTCTTAAAAAATTGAAATTGAAATTAATTATTTGTTGTTGTTGTTTTGGTTGTGATCGTTGTTATTTATCAACTATTTAATAATTTTACACAATTGCTCTTTAATTAGCTAGACGTCATATTCCAAGTGCTACAATACAAAAATTAAAAACACGTTATAAAAATCAATTACTAACCTCCAATTAAAATTCTTAATCGAAAGTTCGTATACGACTCATCACAAATAAAACACACGATGTTGAAGCTGTACAAATGATCAACTATGGAAAAAATATTCAATTTCTTCACCAAGTATACAGGGCGATTTGTCCAAACTAAAGAATTAAACATGAGAATAGGGATGAATTGATTGGAGATCTATAAGATACCTACATTAATCATCACAACATAAAGATTTTACTTAATTAAATGTGTATTGATTTCATTTGAATAATAATTATATTCTATTAATTTCATAAATTTTCTCTCATTCCACCTTTAATTATCAAATAAATTAAGTTTCAATTAGTCGTCATTAAATATTCAATTTCTTTATTAAATACCAAGATATAAATTTTTGTATATAAATTTTTAATCAAATATTATTATATAAATTTATTATTATGGTTTATAAATATATAAATAAATTTTATATTAAAAAATTATTCCAGTCAAATTATGAACTATTTGCTAATTTGACATTTTAAAATTTTAATTTTAATCCTACAGTCATTATTAATCATTTTAAATTTTTTTATCAAATTTATAACATCAAATATATTTTTTAATAATCATTTTAAATAATCTTACCGTTCCAATGTATTATTAAACATATTAAAAAACTCCTTTTAATTTTTTCCAACATTCAAAAAATTACTTATTATTAGTCATACCAACAAAAATTATTAAATTAATAAGCTTTTATTTCAAATTCTTTACACCACCTAAAATAATATTTATTTTATTTAAACTACTATACTTATTTTTAACTCAAAATTCCAAAATTAAAGTTATAATTTCTATTATAAAAATTTTACTTTTTATTTTTCAACAAATCAATAATAACGAATTTAATTCTAAATTGTATAATAAAACTAATATTACAAAACCAAAAATTATTCACCTTAAATTATTTTTCATTTCATTCCTTCTCTCAAATAAATTAAAATTTATTTTCAATATTTTTTGTTATTTATTTTAAATTATTATTTTTATTTTTATTTTATATTTTTTTTTTCAAATTCCCCCTTTTCCAAAAAGACAACTCTTCTAAAATTAGGTCCCATCGACTTTCTAGAGACTGAATTCTCAAGTGAACAAGTTCATTTGGAGAAATAAAATGACAGTTGGTATAGTTTGAAAACTCTTTCAAAAAAAGAAAAGGTATATTGGGGAAAATTTTCATAATAAATAGCATAAATTATTTTTCTCGTGTCCACTCTTTCAAAAATTATTCACCATCTACACACAAATTGCATCCACACTGCATGATCACTCTAGTGCAACTTTCATGTGCTAGAAAAAGAAGATCGAAATGACACCACATTTTGATTACATCATGGCAGCTCTTGTTTTTATTCCCTTTAGGCATTGCCAAATCACCCTTCAACTGCTAAACCTTGAAACTACCAATCATTATTAATCACTTTACAAACTTCACCAATATCTGCAAATGATATCAAAAGCACTCATATAGCTCAACCCTACTAGGTTTAGCTACTTATGTATACTTCATCTTTGCTAAGCAAAATAAAGTTCTGCGACTCTGTAACCTTACTTGAAGTATAAAAAGCAAACATTACGCAAGTAAATATTGTGGTTGACTTGTTCAATTGTTAATAATTATTTGATGTTTTTTCTAGCAATTTTTTTTTGGTGGGTTGAGAAGTTCTGATCAAGTTCTGCATGCATTATTGGAGTTGGATTGGGTCATGTAGTTGTTGAGTTTTGTACAACAAATTAACTAAAAGACTTGGAAATTTAACCTTTTCAAGTTTGATTGCTGCACAAGCTTACACATAGAGTTAATGTTTTATTGCTTTTTCTTTCTCTTCCTCTTTATTCTTTCCATGGAGTCAATTGCGGAGAGTGAAAGAACATATAAAAGATAGGAATCGTTTAAAAGATCAATTTGTAACTCAGTGTATAACAAAAGAAAATAAGAAAAATAAACTGAGTTTTTATTTATAAAACTAATTTATGTATATTAAGTTTTTTAAAATATATGAAGAAATTTGTTTTGAATTAATTACATAATTTATTTTGTTTTCCTCTTATAAATATAATGTAAGAAAATTATCCGAACAAAGTTTTAGTTCATTTAGAAGGTTCTTGTACTGAGCAACTACACTTCAAAATAGCAAACGAGTTTTCTACACCGAAACTTACAAGGAAGAAACCAAAAATAAAATAAAATGACTAGAAAGGAAAAATAAATGAAATAAAATGGTAGAAATTGACACATTATTTTGACGAGAATAAGAAAAGTTGAAATGCAGAGTTGCATCGGAGTTTCGTTGATGGTGACAAGTGATGCCGAGGGAATATATTAAAGGAAAGGTGAATTATTCCTATCCTCTGAAGCCACTCAATGTATTTCTTTACTAATTTATACTTTGATTTCATTTAGTTTATGTATTCTGGAATAATACTTCATTGAAATATAATGGGGACACAGGCAATTACACCTATGTGTAGAAAGTAGTGTGCAATCCTCTTAGTGGCTTGTTTAGACTCTTTATTAGTGTTCAATTGAGGATAATTTTTAAAATCATAAAAGTAATTAGTGAATGAAACTTAAATAAATTTGAGAGCTAATTATTTCAGCAAATAAAACAAATTGGGAAATGAAAAACAAAGTTCAGATGGGGAATAGTAATTGATCTAACTTGGTTAATATATGTGTTCTTAAAAGTGCTTTAATTTTAGAGAAATTTTATCCAGTGATACTATTAAGATTCCACAACAACCAACATAATACATAATCCTCATCGTACATTATTTTATATTAATTTTAATATTATGTATAAATAAATTGTCACTGATGCAAAAATGTTGATATAAATTAAGTTTGTTGTTATAATCCTTCAATTTTTCTCAATTCCGTGTTAGAATAAGGTACTCAAATTTCATTTTTAATCTTAATATTCCATCTGAACTTAAATGAGAAATCCAACTTAATTATTGCCTAACAAATGGTACATTTCTAATTAGTTGTTTTCTGTGTAATTAGCCATATTATAACTAATAACGTAATCACATCCAAATTTTAAATTTTTAAATTCCTTAATTAATTTTAATTTCTTTATCATTAGAGATAGTACCTAAATCTTCATCTCCACTTTAATATTTGATTTTCCAAATTGGTATTTCCAATTAAAATCATAGTCTTCTAGGCATTATTTCCAAATTTTCAACCTTGTACTGAATTTCTTTTGGTAAACAAATGTTTCAAGTTATTGTGAACATATCCAATCCATCAGTGCCTAAGTAATGCCTTCATGTTTTCAAAGCAAAATTATTTGTTACCAATTTTAAGTCTTTGAGTTGGGTAATTCTTATCACACTTTTTCAATTAACTAGGAATTGATATTACAACTTTCTTTTCTTGCATAAAAATAATCAACATTGTGATAAAAATCGTGATACTGAACTTAAAATTTTTACTTTTATTTGAAAATATTAATATTGGTCACTAACTAATCCTTTGTTTAATATTAGAAAAACTATATGTATATTCATCATAGTAACTAAATTAGAAAATATAGTGAAGGGGTCAGGTTTTTAGTAGCTTTGGACTTTAAAAGTGGCGCATTTAGGTTTTTAGAAGAGGTGTTCAATTGGAAATGTACCTCTTTCTATTATGTAAGAAGGTGGATGAGACAGTTCAACATCTTTTTATTAATTGTGTAATAGTGAAGAAAGTGTGAGATGTTTGTGAGAGATGGATTGAAATATTGTCTGTTAGACATGAGTACGTTTTGCCTCATTATCTTCATTTTCAACTATGGTTGTTAATTACAAAAGGTAACCAATTATGGAAAAAATTATGAATGACTATTGTGACTGAGACATAGGCTCACAAAAATAAAGTGATTTTTAGAAATGAGGTTGTAGATAATGTGGAGATCTTTATCCTAACCTAGATCAGGGGTTGGCATTGGTTAAAATATAGAGTAAAGAGAGTTCAATTTACTTATTGTGATTGGATCTTATGTCCGTTACATTGTTTGAAATATTTATCTTAAGAGGTTGTAAAGTTCTCACTTGTTATTCTACTCTAGATTGAGTTGTGATTACAGGTAAAGAGGCACAATCACTGTAAAGGAGATCTTCCAGGATTAATTATGAAAGGACTTCATGATATGTAATACATTATAAGTCATTGTGTTTTATAATTTTAACTTGATATTTATGTGCTTTCTTATGCATCTGTGTAAGTGAGAAATTTTTTCTTCTTGTAATAAGATTGGAACATCCCTACAGTGCTACAATTTATATCACTTTTTATTATAAAAAAAGTCAACTAAATCCAGAAAATAATAATCCCTTACATTCTAATCGAAAGATTAAATAATCTTAACAGAATTTACTAAATTTTCTAAGTTAAGATCACATGTCAACAGAATTATACTTATGACATCTATAATTCTTAGAGCATAAATGTTACATTTGTGAATATATATATATATATATATATATATATATATATATATATATATATATATATATAATCTTATTATTATTAATCTCAATATAGTTTCACATAATCTTTTGTTTTCCTCTATAATATTCTTTAAAATCATTGTATTGAAATTAAATCAGTTTCCTTCAAATAAAAAATAAATGTCAGTTTCATAGGTTTTGCATGATTATGAATGCACAAGGAAATGCAGGAGATTTCCTGTAATTCAATATCAAGCTTTATAGTCTAGATTATATTTTGCAGGATAAATTTTTTATCTCAAATGTAGAGTGAAATTTTGTGACTTGCAAGGAGCACATGAATAAATTTCTACTGGCTACAAAGATTTGCAGGTTATCAATACTTTTTGCAAGCTGAGATAAACAACGGCCAATTATAACATAGGATTGTTTTCTTGATTATAATTTGGGACTATAATATTTATGTTTTATAAGATTTTTTAGATTAGTTTTGACTCGTATAAATATTTTTTTACATGAATTTTGGACACCCTTTCATACCCTTTATTAATTTTATTCTTTTTACTAAGTAAAAAAAAATGTCAGCTTCTTTTCTATTATAATTTGTTAAGATGTAGTTAACATATATTCGGTTCATTCTTAAGTCTGCATTAAGATCCTTTAAAAGTTTACAAATCAAATTAAATTTTGAATATGAACTAATTTATAAGAATTTCATACTTCAAACTTATTGAAAAAGTAATTATCACATCGAATGTATGTTAGTGTGGACAATATATATATATATATATATATATATATATAACATTTGAATTATATATTGTGAGAGATATAATTATTTTATATAAGTTACTTAAATTATGTTATGTCGTAATTAAAGTTGGTAATATCGGAAGGGTAGACAAATAAGTTTAAATTGTTAAATAATATTTTGATTTCAGTTCTAAAACTTATTTTGAATTGATTTGATGTAAATTTTGACTTAAAAAAAATAATAAGCATCATGGACAGCGTAAAAAGTCGTGTTTAAAACATATATACTTGAGTGTACGTAATTTGGCGCATGTCTCCTTCAAATCCAACTACGTGATGTGTGAGGTTGATGTAGGATTATTTCACCATAAAATAAGTGAAAAAAAAGGGGATGGAATTTGAGATAACCCTGCAGGGTTCTTCAGCTGCCAACATGACAACATCGTATTGCAGTAAAGTACTACGAAAAAATACCTTCATAATTTATTTTTTAATTTAACTTACAATCACTTTCGGCCACTTAAGAAATTAAAATATACTAAGGTGCTTTATTGCAAATAATAATTAATAGTTTTTTTTTTTAGATCTAAAATTTGTAAGGTATTTTCTACCTATTCTTAAAAATTTGCGAGAAAATTTCTTATAAATTTTGTATACCCAAATTTACTGCTTATTGTAAGTAAATATTTATTGTATAATTTTTTTAAAGAGACAGTATAGACAAGTAATAAATTGTTGAATATATTATACTTGATAAAAAGATTTACTTACAAAATTTCTACATATATTAGGAATTTGTGATAAAGCAACCAAGGATTTTAAAATTAACAAAAATGTTTCTCCAAATATTGTTATGAATTTTAAATTCGCATAAAAATTGTTTATCGTTAAAAATTTATTAGAATGCAACATAATTTTGTTTAACATAATTTGCATGTGAATTTTAAATTTTCAGAATCTTATAAATTCAGATCTTAAATTTATGACCTGTATAAGACTATGTATTAATGACCTTTAATATATATATATATATATATATATATATATATATATATATATATATATATATATATATATAAAGAGCTAGGTTAAGTGAAGTTTAATCTTAATATTTATTTGTTTATATTTTTCCAAAAATTATTGATAATCAAAAGACTTTTCATAAAGTGTACACTTTATACGGGATAAAATAACATTCTTTTAATTAAAATTTTAAATTTCGATACGAGTTCAATCAATTTTTTTTTAACAGCACACAAGTTCAATCGTGATTAGTATATAAAACATATAGCTTCTTACTTTCATAAAATAGTAAAAGCCTATACTGTCGCATTAATAAAGTTTCAACTGAATTAATCACTAAAAACTTACACATTTAAACATGTAAAAAAGATATTTGTTAATGTTATGTAGCCGCAAGAAGTAAAATGTACAAATTCATTGAAAACTACTTAACTGCGGGCATTTCATTTAACAAAAACGCACATTTTATTATAAATTAAAAATTTATTTAAGGTTCATGCAAAAAGTAATTTTAGCGTAAACTATCGAAATTTGATTCATGCAGATAATCGAAAATTTTTCTTGAATATCGTGGTAAACAGCTGTGAAAAAGAGTTAAGTGATCGACTTTGTATAATGTCATTAGTCTTCAACTAAATCACTCCACGATATAGATAATCCAACTTTCTTACGTTATACTCTTACAATTATTATTATTTGATGATCTAATTTCTTATGTCATTCAATGACACACGTTCTTCCCCCTATAATAATAATATAACGCAAACAAAGTTCTGCGTAAAGAAAGTGTCAAAGTACGTATAAATTTGTCGGATGCTATTGTTTACGCAAAAACCAGCTTTGGCTGCAAATGCAGATGAACCTTCTTGGCAATAAAAAAACCATTAGAACTGCAGGGCTATTAATGAAACATTAATAATACAGTTCCCAGATCAGGATCAGGTATTACATATAATCTTGGGTTCGTAATTATGGCGATTCTTGGGCCTTAATCACCGTTCTCGAATTGCATAATACTGTAATTAACATAATTACCCAACCAGCAAAGAAATTGAGTGTTCGTGAAGCTGCTGAAACCAACCAAATTTTTTAAAACAAACAAGCGGGTCTTATTCCCAACAACATATCCACAAAAGAAAAAGAACAATTTGACTATTTTTCCCACAGAAAAAGTGTAGGGTAGCCTTTAAATAAACCAGAAAACAAAGGGCAAAGCAGTAATTCAGAAGGGTTGGCACCCCATATAAACTACAAGAACAGCCTCAAACATGGACCAAACCAAACACATGTAACACTCATCAATCTCTCTCAAACACTGTTTCTATGTACCTGCTCCTTTAGGCACACACAGACACACATACTCAAAATGTTTAGCCCTTCACATCTCAAAACCATGTACCCTCTTCAAGTCTTCTCAGTAAAACCATCGTCCCCGTCTTCAACCATAAGCTCCATGAAGCTGAAGAGAATCGTCCACACCCTCATAGTCTCCCACTTGTGCCGAATCATTCGTGCACTCTCCAAAGTCAAAGCTGTCGTGGTTGAGATTCTTAAGGACAATTCAAGCATCCACAAAAAGCATATCAACAACAGACGCAAGAAGATCATCTTAGGCTCTTTCAGGCTTCACTACAACTGGTGCTCCTCCAAATCCTCACATGTGTTACCGGTTCCAGAACCGGTTTTTGAAGGATTGTCTGCTCAAGATGAAGATTGCCCCTACCTTCGGTGGCTTGAGGAGAAGAAGGTTGAAGTGGAAGGTGGCGAGAAGAAGGGTGCAAGTGCAGGTGAAAATAATGAGCATGAAATGAATGAGATTGATGTGCTGGCAGAAATGTTCATTGCCAATTGCCACGAGAAGTTCAGGTTGGAGAAGCAAGAATCTGATAGGAGGTTCCAAGAAATGCTGGCTAGAAGCATGTAAAGTAGAAAACCAGAAAGCTCAACATGTTTTGGTGTTTCTTTTCGAAGTTAGTTCCCTCGGTTGTGGAGTGCTTTCCCACATTCGAATTCGAACCTGTTGACAACATGGGAAAGAAAGGTTGTCCGTCGGATTTTATTATTTATTGTCATATTTCTTAATTTGCCTTTTTCTTTTTATCCAAACTTTTCAAAAGACCAAGGGAGGGGAGTTTGAAGAATTGTACATGATATGTGATGGGATTGGGAATTGTGCAATTCTTCTGTCTATCCGGTCACTGTGGCTTTAACCTTTATTTTTCAGACTTATTTTCATGATAATTGAGAACTGCTGAACGGAATTATTATGTAGATCTCATCTTCACTATTCTAGCTCATTGTGTACAAGATGCATTAATCTGTGTTTTGGTTCCGTTTTTTCAATTTTTGGTTGTGTTTTGTTAAGTTCGTACATGGAATAAAAGATGTAATATATATGCATATATAGATGTTTGTGTTGGTTACTGTGTATCTATCAGTTATTGTATGTTCACACTCACGTATTCTCGCTATAATAAAAATATGTGATGAGCAAGTTACTCACATTCAAAGCCAATACCAATGAACACAGCGTACTGTGTTCCAAACACCTAAAAATAGGTATAAATTATTGGACACCGACGTCTTATCCATTGTCAAACGATTTTTGGTGGTACTTTCTTGTTTGCTAGTTCATGTGTAGGTTGTGGCCAAAACAATGAGAAAGAAATATCAAACTTTCCAGTTCATTTGCTAACATATTTGTTTAGTAAGACTTTTGGAGATCGAGTCCAAATATGATTTTTTTATATGTGTTTTCCCAGTTTATTTATTTCGGGTACGAATATGATATTTTTACTTTTTAGCATCTTGAAGCTTCCACACCCTACATATCTCTTGCTGAGCTTGATTTTGCAGAAGTTACGTTTACTTAAAATTGTTAACCATTTTTGTTTGTATCTGGACTCAAGATAAAGAGTGGACTCGGTCTGTACCCAACAACTCACCTACTCCAACTCCTCTCTGATGAAATTTTAGTTTACAAACATTTGATGAAATTTCTGAAATTAAGAAAAGGGAGAAATTGTTAGAAAGGTACAAAATGAGCTTTATGTAACACCCCGGAAGATACACTAACAGAAAAGACTAGTTCTTGGGTTCATAACAGAGAATCTTAATTAACCTTAACATGATACAGACAGTAATAATATTAAAATGATGGTCCCCATTAGGTAGGTAAGTGCTTGGATCAAGATGCACGCACTCTCACTCACTACCGGACAGCTAGACAGGTTTGAAACTGGCAAGATATAGTTAAGGTGATAGATCCAACGTGTGGTACTTTTCAAACCCAAAATCATGTTTATAAGTAAAGTAATATAATACTAATCCATTGAGCTTATGTCTGCAATCTTCAGATGTACCAACTTAGAAGGTTATATATCCTTTCCCTTCTACCACTGATTGTGTTGTGTCCTACTTGACTAGAATAACATTTCAGAAAAGAGAAAAACGGACATCTTGTATCAGCCTTAAAGAACGAGCACATGTCCATGACAAGAGCACAGGTCATTGATGTCATGTGCTTATGCACTTAAAGAAAATAAAAGTTGCATTCTTTTAACCTAGTTTGGATATAAATTAGTTGTTGTCAATTACTCTACCAGATCAGCCAAGAGTGGCATTTCCTGCCTTTGCACACAAACTCGTACAATATTTAGAAGCCTTTTTTTTTTTTATTGTCTTGCTGATCATGGACCATGCATATGCATCGGCATTTGCTTAATAGTTTGAGTATCTCAATAATTGAGCAAGAAAAAACAAAACTGGTAAAACAGATGGTAAAAGAATTGTTTATCCTCAAGTGGGTTTCTGAAAGTCAGAGATAAGCTAATTTATAGTAGCTAATTGCAAGGGTAAATAATTGATATTAGGGTAATGGGCTAGTAGTCTAGGGTAATCTTTGGGATGGGACTTCTTGTCTGATTAATGTTGGATCTTGAAGAAACCTGTGAGGAATTGATAATTAAATAAATGATAAATAATTTTGTAATAAAGCATTAAGTATAAAGAAAGCTGTCTCAGGACTATCCGTGTATGATTAATAAAAAAATTGGATAAGGAAATATGCTAAGTATCACATCAGTTCGTGCATGATTTAGATTATCTTTATGTAATTGTTGAGGAATCTCAACTATTTGATGAAAGGAACATATATAAATAGTATCAAACCATTTACACATTAGGATTCAGATTCAAGTTTAGTGGATGGAAAAAAAAAAACAGTAATTAGAAAGGAAATCCTACCAATAAGGTTCTTGAATAGAAATTAGTCACTTGATAACACTCCATATGAATGTTATGTACAAATAATAATATATTAAAAAAATGATATAAGTTTTTGAAAGCAAATAATTTTGAGTTTTCACATATTTGTCTAAGTACAGAAGTACAGGAATTAAGACCAGTCAATAGTCCTTTGGCAACTATAGAGGGTTAATATGACAGTAAAAGGAGATAGTAATGGCATCAATATTGATGCCTTTTATTCTGGTGAGTGATGCTTTATTCCGAAACTTCTTTAGATGCTTTATTGCAGATATGTGTGGAAGCTTTAATGGATACAAACTTGGTGCCTTTGGTCTCCTTGTTACCATAGAAACTGCTTTTACACAAAAAAGTGAATGGGTGGAACCACTTGGGATTTTATTCTGTAGGACAGGATCAAATGGATGAGGTGCTTCTACCTGCTCTAACTCCTCACTTCAAATTTCAAAGCCAATTTCTTGGACCACTGCCCACGGATTGGCCCAACTATAGTAGTCAACACTCAGATCTCTCTGTACCAGCATTTGGCATAGTTTGTTTTCTATGTTACAAATTAATTACTCTATTCTCCTTATTTTACCAAAATAAATTACACAAACAAACACAATGATACCTACTTTTTGGCTAATTGTTATGTTAAACCTTTTCAATTAGTGATATAATTCATATTCAAATTGACAAAAACAATTCTCAAACTTTAGAAAAATTAGAAAGATCTGGTACCAATGAATGTTGAATAAACATATATAAGAATTAAGAGCTCAATTTCAACTCAAAATTTAATTTATAATCTATTTATATATTGTCTATGTATTGAGATGTTTAGTTCCACCTTTATTTTAAATTTCTAACTATATTAATGATATAGATGCACGTGTTCTGATAAAACAATCGTATCTCTTTAGATTATGGAATTCACTCTCATGTAATATTGTTAAGAACGCAAGAAGAGTAAAATAAATGGGTCATTATGTTCTTTAACCATTATTGCTAATACATAGTACATAATATTTGTAAACCGGACACCAGATTGCACCATATTTTTAAAATTGTTTGCTAGACAATACAACAACAAATAGTTAAAGACAAAGATATCTCCATCAATAAGCAATGAGTAAAATTGACATTGACATAATATCTCACTTAAAATCTTAAGAAATATTAAATTGATCGTTATCACAATCTTAAGATATAATATCTCACATAATTGATATTGACACAGATATATTACATATATGTTTAATGTGAGACTTCATAGGTCATATTCAATGATAAAACTCATTTTAAATTCTTAACTCATTTTAAATTCTTAACTCATTTTGTTGGACTCATAAGCGTTTAAAACTTCCAATATTTGTCGTTCTAATGTTAAAATTTAATTTAAGTTCTTAGATATTTTTTAATAAATCTTACAATATATTGTATTTTGTATTTTATTTTAGATTGTTTTATTATAAATAAATAAAATACTTATGTAAGCATAAATCTACATTAATTACTGTTTTTATTTTTCTTTTCTCTAGAAAGATACAGATGGGTCAAAAGTTAACAACGCAAACAATATTTATCCTAAAACATTAATTTTGTAACTCTTTCTATCCAATTCATACTTATATTTAACATTCCTTTATCTCTTCTCATCCTTTCTCTCACCTCTTGCAAATATGATAGAAGTGTTCACTACTTCCTACCAGTGTCAAAGTTATTATTGTAATTGTCACAACATATTCATCAACAGGCCTCACTCGTTCTATTCATCATTTTGTTTATTTTGGTTTAATTAAAAAATTGTAGAAATTTGTTTCTTGCTCTCCCCTTTTGTTATTTATTTATTTTGTTAAAATCATGTTCTTCAAGATTCTTATAGAGGAATTCATTCTGCGTAGATATGACCATTTTTCTCTCTCCAATGCAAGAATTAAATAAAAACTGGATTTTTATTTTAAGAACTTCAGTAAAAATTAACATTTGAGATGGTATTACTTACACTTACACACCAATAAATAAGGCAAAATCACGGATAGATTTTATCTTAATTAAACAATACTGAAAATTTAATTACATCTCAATGAGTATGTCTCTAGTTTTTACGAGTGAAAGAAGTTATTAATTTATTAATATGTTTCTTGTAATACCTTTATAATTTAATTTGCAGATTTGCATTTGGTTTCATTCACTTTAGTGAATAATTATTTTGAAGGACCAAGCAAAGTGAACCCTGTCCTTCTATCTTTCTATATGACTATAGTATTCTTCTTAATAATTTTTTTTTTTCTGTAGTTTGAATTGTGGTTTTCCATAGTCTCAACCGGTTTCCTAATTTCTATAGTACCTACCATTTCTTTTCCAGACATTCTGAAAATGTCTCACGAGACATCATTTTTGTCAAAGTATCTTTGTCATTTCGTGTTTTCGAATTATTTAAAAATTTTAAGAGAAAAAAAAAGTAATGCAAACTGCTAAGAACATGACAGTGCACCCACAAAGTATAGGCATAAAAATTATCTGAGTTTGTGAAAGTGAAGATCATAAAAACGAAATATGGGCTCTGAAATATGAATATAAGACCAAAGGAAACAGCTTTAGGCACCACTCTCGGCTTTTTAACTTATCTTTACGATCCTTCGTTGATGGGTCATGATCCATCATTTTTCTTTTGTAATAGCTTTGAATTTTGAATGTTCAAAACTTCGTTTTCTATTTTTTGAAGTACAAGTAAAAAAAAAAAAAAAAAAAAAAAAAAACCACACAGTACAGTAGAGTACATGGATCTATACACTGAAAGTTGTGTTTGGATAATTTTTAGTTTTATTAACATCAATCTTTATATTGGTTTTAATATCTAAAACTATATAAATTTATGCAGAAAAATGTTTATCATATTAAAAGGATAAAATACAGCGTTTCATAAAACCTTGGGAACTCTTTTAGATATTTAAATTCTGCCTAGGTATACAAAAATCCTAATTTTACAGGTCAAAATTACTCTTGGGAGAAGATTTTAATTTAAATATTTTGATAAGTACAATTATTTTCAAATTTAAGACTCATAAGTTTCCTCATATTTATTTATAGTTTAAAAGTGGTTTTATTTGACTATCAAAAAATCATTTTAAATTAACTTTTGAAATAATTAATCAACCATCTTAATATAATATTTTTAAATTAAATGGTGTACTTTTTAAAACGAAAATATCTTAATGTTGAATTTAACTAAATCTAATGACGTATTTAAATCTTCGCTGGAGAATTCCAATTTGCAAAAGGTGGGCTTGGAACTACGAACTTGATTTTGCTCTTGGAAATATTCCTATGGTTAGAATTTTTCTTTTGGTATAATATTGTATTTAATATTGAAATATTGTTTGACTAAAAGGGGAAAATATAGTTTTTTTTTTCTTAATTCTATCTTTGGCGAAAACAATTGATAAACCAGTTTAGAGCTGACAAAATAATTTTGTTCAAAGAGAACTTATATATTATATTAAAAATGTTTAGCAAAAGTAGATGATAATTTAGCTAATGAATTCAAAGGAGACGCTTATATAGTTCTTCCTCCAAGTTTTCAAATTTTATAAATAAAATATGTTTCTAGATAATTATAAACTTAAACTTATATTTTACATTACTTTTTAGTAAGTCAATTTTTTTTTTTCATAAAATTTATGTTACACATCATTATAAATTTTGAAATCTAAGATAGGTAACAATTCAAAGATCAATAACCATATTTGCATCATGAAAAAAAAAAAAAAAATAGAAAATTATAAAAAAAAACTAGGTCAAACCCATACCAATAAATTGATTTATTATGGACTAAGCCAAATCCATAGATCAATTTATATCAAACTTAATTTCACCAAACTATCAGTCTTGCACTTT
>Ga0209489_105186_pt1 | contig 23039 bp, 7 predicted proteins | sample SiratrowhiteBW_FD_187527 | JGI IMG/M metagenome (GOLD analysis project Ga0209489, IMG submission 187527) | Root nodule microbial communities of legume samples collected from California, USA - Siratro white BW (SPAdes) (version 2) | ecosystem: Host-associated > Plants > Roots > Nodule | place: USA...
TCAAACTATATATATATATATATATTAAATAACTTAAAAACCATTGAAATTAAGTCTATCAAGTATATTACGTATAATTAGGATTTACTTTACCGATAACATGTACATGTCGTGATGTATCTTGACAACATATACAATACAAATCGAATACATGTTGATCACTAAAACGACAATTAAAGATTAAAAGTAATTAACGTTTATCATACACATCATAAATTAATTGGTACTATTACAATAATGTATGAAAGGTACATTTTTTAATCTACCTTTTAATAATACTTTGAAATACAAAACATAAGATAAAAAGTGATAAATATGATTTACTATAAGACACTACATATCAGAAAACATATTTCTTGTCTATAAAAAATAGGTAATATTTAAAAAAAAACCTGTAATTACTTACTTATATATTAAAATGACGAACTTTAGGCAAAAAAAAAGAAAAGACAGGTATTATTGCAAGAGACCAGTTACCTCTAATAACAACAATGTCTTTTTTCAATGTTCTTTGATCCTTAGTGTTTCTTGTTGCTTCTCTGCTTTCAGATCTACTGTCCCGAAACCTAGGAGTATACAGGTGATTTAGATCAAAGTTTAGAAGTGCCTTATTTGTAGTGATTGAGCTCATATTTATTATCGTTGTGCTGGACTTGGAGTTTTTGGACCCAATATATTCTGATATGTTAGTTGGCCATTAATCTGTTATATCTGTTTTGATCGGGATCATTAATTTTTTATAATCCTTTACATGATGATATATATAAATGTGGTTTGGTCATGTAGTAAAAAATGATTAAAATGTTTTAATTTAAGAATAAGAGTTGAGAGTATGTGTAGGATAGCATATGGAAAACGCAACTTAATTTGGAGGAGTTTGGCTTGTTTGTTAGGAGTGTGTCACGTACCATACCACACCTTTCAATACAATTTCAAACCAACAAGAAGAGTCCTACGGACAACAAATTACGACTACCTATTCACTCAAAACCTTTACATTTTTTTTATAAATAAATTCTGTTTTCAAGTCAAAAGTTATACATTATAAATGAAATTTAAATAAAATTATTATTTCAATTTTCAATCTTTACCTTATTAAAAGATAATAGATCTTAAAATTACAAGATCAAATTCCAACATATTGATTGATATACATAAATAATTACTCTAATTGTTCAATATCTTTATTTACCAACTTTCGTATTACTCCGTGTAATATTATATTAGATGTCAAAATGATGAATGAGGAATGAAATTCTCAATCAAAATCTATAACCATTGTTTGCAGAATTTATTATTATAAGGAAATGAAAACTCAGCTAGCTCAATAAACATTATTAATATTTCTTATTAAATTACTATCTTTTTATTAGTGGAGCTAGATAAAATAAATGTCTCAGTACCAGACTTTACATCGTAATGAAATATCTAACCAATTAAAATGGAGACTAAATAATATACCAGAGTAAAAAATTCCCACGAAAGTAAAATTATAAAATATATGTCATTCCACAGCCATGAAAGTGTTTCTTTATAAGAAAGACCAGTTCTTTAAGAATATTGCGATTAATTTGGCAATAACATTCATTGATGGATCAAGATTTTCATCACCTAAAATCATGATTAAGAGGACATAGAAAAAATCCCACCATAATTTCAGAGCAACTTAAATGATATAAAAGAATTATTAGTACTTATTCAATATCATGATTAGACTTTACGAAAACTATTTACAGATAATATTTTTAATTCAAAGATACAATATAAATTATCAAAGGCCAGTCTTAGTAACGAGGAAATATGTTATAAAAATAATTTTATACTAACTAAAAACAACAACCAAGAAAAAAATACATACTTGGAATACATAACTATATGATTTTGAAGTTTTAGATCTATGATTTAAATTCAAGGATAATTTATTTTAATTTATAAAACCTATAAAACGAAAAGGAAATCCCTAATATAGAAGAACTAGAAGAAATTAACTTTAAAAATAAAATTGCTGATAAACTAACTGAAAACCATATTTAAAACAGAAGATTCTTTATAAAAGGATAAAAGAATAATTAAAGACATAGAAGATGGTTTTATACAAGAAGTATGTGTAATGATTTAATTGTGTAATTCTAAGATCTAAAATAATATAAAATTTCAACCATAATCTCGTGATAAAAGGGTTTTTGAATTGATTAAAGAAAGTATATATTCTCTCGTTATGAGATTACGTTTATTTATAAATCATGGGAAACTAAATTAAGGTAAAATTTTACTCGTTTCTCATAAAAGATTTGTAGAACATTGGGAGAAAACAAAGCGGAGTTTAAAATAATAAGGTTTATACTTTTTAGAGAAAAAAAAGGTTATGTTGATAATAAAAATAAAACAATAAAGGAGATGGGAGTGTAAATAGAAATTTAGTGTAAATAGCAAAAGGCTTAATTCTTTGGTACCTACACTTTGGGCTTAGGCCTGTTCAATATAAATATACAAGTGTGTACAAAGTAATTGTCAAGCATGTATTAGCTGTTTGTTACAATGATTGATTATTTGTTGTAATATTAATTAACACTTGATTGCAAAGATAATTGTATTATTTTTCTTTAAAGTGTAAAAACGAAAATGATAGACTGATAATTGAATTAATATAAATATAAAAGTTTAATTTTTTTCAATTTAATTTTTTAAAACTTGGTTTAAATTATACACAACAAAGAAAGCACACACATGTATAAGGGAATTTATTAAATATAAATAACTAAGTGATTCGTGATTATAATATCTTCTATAAGAGTTGTGGGAAAATTCGGAGTACAGACTCTCGTTTTTTGTTAGAATCTATCAAATTAGTTAGGAAAAAAAAGTCAAATTTCAAAGTTTGAATAAGTTTTCAAGTTAGGAATTATAATTGTCAAATACCACTGGAAAAAAAAGGCATTAACAAAATAAAAGGTAAATAAAGATAGGAATAGATCATTTGTGGTGTGCATACTTTTAGCAGTAATTTATACCTATTTTTAAAAACTATAATTAGAATAAAATAGAAATATAAAATGTGTAAATTAAAATAGTAAAAATTCTTATTATATATTTTTATTTTATAAATCAAAATATGGTTAAAAATAAAATAAGAATAAGAGATATGAAAAATATAGTAGTCTTTATTGTTATCCATCTAAAAGATTTTCCAATTCTATACATTTAACCCAGATAAGTTAACTATAAAACCTGTTAAATTTGTGTGTGTGTGTGAATTTTAATCTAACTTTAATTTTCAACTAAATTTAAACTTTTATAATAATTTATTGATAGATAAATTATTTCAATTATGTTAATTTTATGTTTTTAATTATTATATATTTTTGTATTATGCATTTACTATTAATCTTATATTATAGAATATTGATATCTAAATTAGAAAATAAGGAAAAGACAATATATTTTAAAATAGATGTAACAGTTGCATTTAAGTTAATTAATATAATAGTCAAAATATTTTGAAGTATGTTATTAAAAATAATAAATTAGACCTATCACTGTCAATATCTTTTGAAACTAAACTAATAAAATAAACATTGCAAATAAAGTAATATTTGAAGACATGGGTTGAAGTTAAAAGTTGAAGTTCCATAATTCTTATGAGGAATTTTAGAACAGGCCAAATGGTTTGTGCAATGGAACAAGATTATTGATATCACAAAGTTTACAATAGTGTTATAAGAGCTACTGTTATTTTATGTAAATTGGGAACAAAATATTTATTCCAAAGATACTTTGACTTCTATTAAGGAATGGTCATTTAAATTTCAAAGAATGTAGTTGTTAATTTTTTATGCTTTGCAGCCAGAATCTGTATTTCATGCTGGGTTATATTGCTTAAATCAGTTTTTACTCATGAATCATTGTATTTAGCTGGTTCAAGATTAAAATCTAAAAATAAATTGAAAACCCTTATCTCAGAAGAAAATACAAATTATACTTCTTGAACCACAGATGTTATTTTCAATGAAGTTTCTTTATCATGTTAACTGATAGCATATAAAATTCAAATTTTAGATATATGAAGTTGATTATTTGTATTATTTTATTACTTTAAGCGTTTTTAATAATGTATAATGTTGATGTTGCGTAATTAATCAAGTAAAAACTTACACTTTGAAATATAATTCAAAAAACATAAATATCTTTTTGTTTGCATTTTAATTATTCACTTATATTATTTTAGAGGAATTACTGGTTTATGTTTTAGCAATATAATTTACATTGCTTGGCTTTTATTAATTTCTTAAATGTATTTTTACATTGATGCTTCAATGTTCATTTTAAATTCAAATAATGAAAAATAACGATTTCAAATTTGATTTCGCAACAAAGGAATAATATTTCAAATCTTTTTAAGATTTATAATATTAAAATTATATTTAATAAAAAATTATAATTATAAATATATACTTTAAAAGTAAATATTTAATAATTGTTTTTTATTGTCACTTTATTAAATTTGATCAGAAGTCAAATCTAATTTTAATTTTATACTTCATGCAATATACATGAACTTGCCTAAATATAACTCACAACCTCTTTTTAAAGTTTAGATGAATTTAAATGATGTTGTATATCCCACCTGAGATATATGATTTTTGTGAATGAATACAAAGGATAATTTTTATTTTTTATTTTTTACTTCCAACACATTGAAAGTATTGAAGTTTGTATGCACCTAACATGTTCAAACTTTGTTCCAATTCAACTCAATAAATAATCTCTTATAGAAAAATCTCTTGAATTGCAAAACATGTTATTGTAGATTTTGTTGTTAAATTTCTACAATATGAAGTTCATGAAACCAAATTATTAAAAACAGAAGAATACGACGTAGTTGAGATCTTTTAATCTATTAAGTTTTTTTCCCTATAAACAAACTCCATTACAACTCTATCTTTCATATCCATTCTATCTTATATTATATGGAATCAAATTCATGTATTTCTTATATGCCAAGATTATTTAGTGAGAGATGTTTGAGAATATTTATTGAAATTTTTTTGTGGTTTCAGTATATCTTTATATAATTTTGTACCGTGATTAATCTGAGAAAATTAATTGATTTTAAATTCATTACAAGAATGGTGAGACCTTAAATATGCTCTTATACATGCTACTTCCTTTTAAATACTTTAATATACATATTTGTTGTTGTAGCATGTATAACATTTGTATGTCATATAATAATAATAAAAGGAGAAGATCATCATAAAAAAAATGCGAAGGATTTATAGGCTAAAGTTATACATCAGTAATCAGTTGAATAAATTAAATTATTTCTAGCTTATTAGTATGCAATGTTTTTATTATAATCCATTCTTATTAATATAATTGAAAATTAATAATGATTATTTGAGTAATTAAAATAATACACTTTATCTCAATTATTTTTTTAAGTCGAGTCACATTCAAAATACAATATTCCAATCACACTTATTATTACATTGTTTACATAAAAATAGCAATTACAAGATAAAATGAGAAAGAGATTGAGAACTCATATACATTGTTTACCTTAATTCAAGTGGTAATTAGTTAATTTTGAGAGGATTGATCCCTAAAATTTTCTTACTTATATAAAATTACAATTTGACCACATAAAATATTAATATAAAACTAATTTAAATATATGAATATTTGGCAACAACCAACGAAGTGTGTGCACCTAAGACCAAAGAAACATGGATCGGGCTGGGTTACCAACTAACCTGACCCAACTTTTAAAATGTGGATGATGCTTGCCGTTTTAGATAATTCTTCCTTGCTTTTTCAACTTCAAATACAAGCTACCCTCTCATCTCATAACTTCTTTTTTCAAAACCCTAATTCCTCTTTCTGTTCCGGTTTCGTTTCACAAGATCCCCTTCGTACTTTTCCCTTCAGGTGTGCCTCTCAATTCTGTTCTTTCTCCCAGCCGATCACTTTGTTTCGATTTCTGATTCTTCAATTTCGATATGCACGTTCCACCTGATCTGCCTGGTGGACTTTTTGGATTCGAATTACGTGTTTTTGGTTTTCTGTGGCATCGGATATTTTAAATCGTGACTTGTGTTCCTTTTGCGGTTGTTTTGGGAAGATGAACGGGAATTTATTTCGTGCTCTCCTTATGTCTTGATTATCACAATTATCTCGCCATTATCTCTATCGGGAATATGAAAGTCCTTTGATGGATGGTTTATTGATTGATATCGAATAATGTTTCGTTATAAATAAAATTGAGGTTTTATGGCTGATGTTTTTAAATTTTATTCATCTTTCCTTCTTATAATTGGACATTTGTTGTTGGCGGGTCTGTGATCAGATTGGAGTTTCATCATAATGTGCGATCAATGTTCTGATAAAATAACAAATGATCTGTTGAGGTTGTTTTAATTAACATTATTGTGATGACTGACGAGGTTAGGTTACGAGTGGATTTAATGGCATTTTTTTTTTCTTTTTAGCTCATTTTATTTGATTTAGCAGGAATTATGTCTTTTGTGCGGAATTATCAAGCAGAAGATCGTAGTTTTCATAGTGGTTACTGGCCCAACTATGATGAAAACAACTTTGGCCGCAACAATCGGAAAAGAAGCAGGAACAACTATCACCCCAGGAGTTTTAATATTCACAACGATAACCAGACAAAATTTGGAGACCGTGGTTGTGCCTTCAATTTTTCCTACGCCGATCATGCCAATTATCTTAGATATGATGCTGTTCCGTCATCTTTGAAAAGGAGGAAATATTCAGCCCCTGTATGGCAAGAAAGCCATAAATACTATGTTCCACCCATGGTCCATGACAATATCCCTTCGTCCTGTAATTTTCAAGCTCCTCCTTCAAGATCCGATGGTGATGCCTCTACATCAGCTGTCTTCCAGCACTGCTGCTCTATTTTTGAAGATGATAAGCCTGTCTTCATGTCAAGGGATGAGATTGATAGATACTCTCCATCTAGGAAAGATGGTATTGATGTACATCACGAGACACACTTGCGCTACTCCTACTGTTCCTTCCTTCAGAATCTCGGAATGCGACTTGAGCTGTAAGAGTCAGATTACTCGTAGGCCGCACATATTGAGTGTGTAGCAGGTGAAAACTCGTCATTATTGTGACATACAAAAACATTTAATTATAACCAATAGATTGAAATGAGAAGTAAGATCGCTTGTTTAATTACAGTTATAGGTGAGGCTTTTAAAAGTTCACCTGATATCTGTAGTTAAATAATCAATCTGAATGGTTAATTTTAATCTAATGGTTATAACTAAATGTCATCATCTCACAATAACTACAAGTTCCTACCTGATATGTTCTGTATATATATTGAAAAAAAAAAAAAAACATTGCTATTGACATTCATGTAAGATTTTAGTTTGTGGATTTAATTTAATTCATTGTTATTTGGCCAGCATAAAATAATGTCATGTTCATTTTGCAGGCCTCAAACCATCATTGGGACATCTATGGTTCTGTGCCACCGTTTTTTTGTTCGTCGATCTCATGCTTGCCATGACAGATTTGTGAGTTTTTTATTTGTTCTCTAGTAGCTCTAAATACATGTTTTACTTTTCTTGTATGCTTCAATGAGGTCCGCATCTTCAATGAATTTTTTTCTCCAATTATAATTTATAAATTCTTACAAATTTCTGTTATGGATTTGTATGTAGTTACTGCTTGGTATTTGAAATTGTTAATTTCACTTGTAATTTGTTCCTTCAAGTTGCATCTCTGTGGCCAAGCTGATTTTCTATTAACATTAATCTGTGCTGCAGTTGATTGCTACTGCTGCTCTTTTTCTTGCTGCAAAGTCAGAGGAAGCTCCACGCCCTTTGAATAATGTATTGAGAGCGTCCAGTGAAATTCTAAATAAGCAAAATTTTGCTTCGTTTTCCTACCGGTTACCTGTTGTGAGTATAAACCTGAAATCTCTTCTTTTTATTTTTACCTGTGCGAGACACGCAAACCAAATAATAGCCTAGTATATATTAACTTGTACTTGGATATGCCTGATAATCATAAAAGTATCCGTGTTTGCTGATTCACTGTAAATTAAAATTTTAGACAGATATCATCTTTTTTAATAGAATGTCAACTCAAATGTGTCAAAATATCTCTTGGATAAGTCCAAATTTCCTTTTAGTTGAATATTAGTTAAACTTTTAATGTAATTTTCATTTATATGTTAACTTGATATGAGTTGTTTCACAGGATTGGTTTGAACAGTATCGGGAACGGGTGTTCGAGGCTGAACAATTGATACTTACTACTCTAAATTTTGAACTCAATGTGCAACATCCCTATGCATCTCTCACGTCTGTTCTTAACAAATTAGGTCTATCAAAGACTGTTTTGGTGAATCTGGCATTAAACTTGGTCAGCGAAGGGTGAGTTTTCATACATTTCAGGCTTATATTTGATGGTTTCAGTAGTGATGTTTGTTTATACCATTCATTTTTGAGGACAAAACGTGGTTGGCTAAAATCAAATCTGTATGAAATGTTCTGAGCTGTTGGCTGATGTCCTCTTCAGGTATCCCATTTGTTGGTTCTGACTAGGTTCTTATTATCTACCGAGTGAATGGAATAAAAAACCTAGTGTAGGAAACAGGACATGGGGCTTTGGGTCTTAAATCTCAACTCAAGCAATAGAATGTCTTGAGGTCTGGAGATCTAGTGGCTGAGGAAGATACCTTGGTGTCTCCCCTTCTAAATTTTGGTTCCAAATAGTGTTGATTCTCTCAATATTTTGCTTTAGCCCAACTTCTGTGTGTAGATATTCTGTCATGGAATATTGATTGTTTTGGCATCCATATAATTGCAGGATATTCACAAGATTAGCGTGCTGGCCTGTATGATATTCTTATCTGGCGGATTGATATGCTGTTCATCAAAAGTTTTGTTTTACATCTGAAGTTGAACTGCTGATGTCTAATGGATTGCTTTACCTTGAATATGTCTCATCAACTTTTATTTTGGCTACCCAAGCTAGCCACAAGAGCCCTACCCCACAACTCAGATTTTCTGTCTAAGCCTCAATACCTTGTAGCTTATGCTGATTTCCATTAGCTAAAGGGGCTCTCCATAATTTTTAGTAACTTCGGTTGAAAGAAGATAATTAAGTGACATTACGATATGAAACTAACTAAAAAAAGAAGAGATATGAATCTTTGTTCTTAACAAGTTTTAGTTCGAGATTATCCATTGATCATAATGAGGCTTTCCAACTAGAGTCAACTTATTAAAGGGAGTAAAATAGGGGTCTTCTATACTGCTCTTATTTTTACTAAAGAGGGTTAGAGTATCTCTGGTACTGAGTTTTTGTCTATTCTTTTATTCTTAAATGAAAAAAACCATTCCTTGGTCTATATATTGATTTGGGAGAAAACTGTTTCTAGGATAAATCCACTGCTAAATTCTCTTTATAAGTGTTTCCTTTGTGGTCGTTTTAATATCCAAATTTTGGGTTTGTGAAAGTTTCTTAACCTCCCTGTCATTTCCCGCATTGAATATTTTGGTCACTCAAATGGATTAGTTTAATCACAAGATTTTTCTTTTCCAGGTGTTTTAGATTTGAATTTGTTCCATTTCCTATCTAAAAGATGTATACACTTTATTTGTTGATGTATCTAGATAAGAGTTTGACTATGACAACTACCAAAAAGGTCGTACATCCGAAATGATTGGATGATATTGTTCAAATTTTTATATTGACAATATATAAAAATATATGTAAGCATTTCTTTTAATTTCGAGCTAATTTGTTTTGTCAAAAGTTCAAATATTCTTGTTCATCCATTACAGGTCACTCTTTCAAAAGGTTTTTTTGTTTCCTTTTTCGTTGACATTCAGTCTGTAATGGGAATGGAGACTTTAAGGTTTTTCATTTTCTAAACTCAAAGTTGTTAGACGACCCCTACCTGGTGTAATGTGGCTTTATTGTTGCTTAAGTTAAAATTGTGAGAATTCATTGTCGTGATATTTTTAGTTTTAACAGTAATAGGGATGCATCGATAGTTGGGCATTGTTGTTCATGTTTTTGACGTGTTCTTACTGTATGTTGCCCTCTGTCAAGAAACAGGGTGGACAGGAGAGAAATAGGCGAAAAATGAAAAAGAGAAGTGTTTAGAAACTGGAAATGAGAGAAGAGAGAGAAATAAGGTGTGGGATTTACTATTATTTTTATTCTATTATTTATCTATTTCCTATTTTTTTAACTAGACACCTTTATTTCACTCTACTTACTCGTTTCTGTTCACCTTTGGTTGCTAGTGACTTTCTGTGATTACATGATGCTAGTTTGTCCTTTGTGTTTGCTGTCTCTCTCCTAGCTATTTTTCAAATTGTTTATTGAATATGATTTTCCTTGATACCTCCCCTCAACAAAAGAAATCATACTGAAGGTGGCTCGCACTTTGTTTTTATTCTTCATATCATTTGGCATGTAGTGATCAGCCTTAGTTCTTTTAAAATGTTATTGATTGGAGAGGTTGATCTTTATTATACTTTAAATAGCTCAGCATCTTCATAAAATATGAATACTAATGGTACCAGCGTTATCTGTTGGTATGGTCAGCATGCTATATTTCAAATGATTATGTAAAGAGCTTTCGCTTCCCGCTGAGTTAAATTGCTCAACTGTTTTCGTGACTTGAAAACCTTTGTTGGATGGGTGGGTTGAAGACAATGGTTCTCACTGTATGCTTCTTGTGTCTGAAGGAAGTTTTGTACTAGTTCGATGGTTTGGTCCAAGCAGCCCTTCTTACCTTTCTCCTCCAATTTGATTTACAATTAATACCTGCATTTATTAGAAAGTTATGAACAACTAGTTTGAAAATTATAATGCACTCCATCTATTGTGCTCAACCATGAAGAACAAGGAAGATTAAGAAAAAAGAACTTTTCTTTTTGTCGTTCTCTTTTTATCCCTGTTCCACTATAAAGGGGTTAGCTGGTCTCTCGGTTGGTTGTGATGTGTAGTGGTTCTATGCAGCCCAAAATCCCTTTACCCTACCCTCTCAGGTCACAATAATGACCTCCCACTTTTTGCAGGAAATGGAAGTGCTAGAACATGAAACATTTTTGTACATAATAATCAAACTTTGTACTTCGTATTTGTGCCTTAAATGTATGCCAACTTTGATGTGAAATTACAGTAACTTCTGTACTAAAATGTCCCTTCTTGGGAGAATGTTTTTATGTTTTATATCGTGTAGTGTGTTTTAAACTTCTAAATTTACACCTGCAACATGGACAACAATTGGATTTTGTTCTATAGGGCCTGTTAAATTAGTTGCATTCATTGTGAACATTCCAATGAGCATGGTAGCAACGAGGCTCTCCAGGTCAAAATATTGAGAAGATATGGCATTAGCTTAATATGCAGCACAGCACCATGCATACTTTCTCATTTTAGTTGCATAAAATTTCTGGAGCTTAGAGCCCAACGGCAGAGTTGGGTCTGGAAGTCTGATAAATTCTCTAGATGAGTATAAGATATTGCTATAGTTTGGTTATACTCTTATCAGCAATCCTGCACAGATTCTTGGAATTGTATACTTCCTGAGTTGCTGCTTTTCTAGTTGGTAAGGAAAAGTTAATAAACTTTTGTTTTCCTCTTGGTATGAATGTTGAATATATTTGAAATATCTAGTTCATATTATTGCTCATTCTAATAGCTGACATGATCTGTCATGGTGGGAACATATGCTAAGTTGGTGGCTCGGATGGTTAGTTTGACTATTTATGTATTTGCGTTGAACAATACTGGCTGTAGTGGTGCCTATCTTGTATGGTGTATTGAAGATGGAATTTGTTTTGCAGGCTTCGGAGTTCTCTGTGGCTTCAATTTAAACCCCATCATATTGCTGCTGGAGCTGCATATCTTGCGGCCAAGTTTTTGAACATTGATCTCACTGCTTATCATAACATCTGGCAAGAGTTTCAGACAACACCAACCATACTTCAAGGTATCCTGCACCCACTTCACTGTTCTAATTTTCATCGAGCAACATTACTAGCTTTAATGTTCTGTTCTGAAATGATCGGTTCAGGATAGCAGTAGACAAGTGCAGTGCAGGCAGGGCAATTTATTAAGATTGACATGTAGTTTGAATATTCCTTTATTAGTTATTAATATTGGTTTTGACATTGATGCAGATATCTCCAAGCAACTAATGGAGCTCTTCTGAAAGTATTGAAGAACTAGATTATGGCATCCTTCCTAGTAGAGTAAATTTTGAATTTATAATTCAAAATGTCGTATACTTCGAGGGCGCGGTAAAGATCATTATGTGTAGGAACTTCGACGTATATTTTGGTGAATTGCAAGATTGGTGGGTGTGACCTAAGGATTTTAAAGTTTTACCGACTTCTCTGAATCCTCTGCTAAAACGTTGAGCATGATTTGCGTTCATTTCTGTTGATGCCTTGTGATCAGTTGTGACATGTCATAATGTCAAATCGTGGTCGAGTTTAGTGAATGAAGAATCTATCCATGAAAGTACACAGAACTTTGCATGTGCAACAAGTACAAATTATTGGTTCGGAGGTTAAATTTATTGTTGGTCGCCGCTTACCCTGGCTTTATGTTATGAAAGAAAAAAAAGTTAAGTTTTCTAAGCTCTTGGCACATAGAGGAATATCACCAGATCTCTGCGGAATTGTTTTGTATTCCTCTGCATGTTATGCTGTTTGCCATCCAAGTCATTATGCTGTTTTCAAGAGTCTAATAATCGATTTTTTGTTAATTTTTTAGAAAACTAAATTGGGTATGTACAAATTATCTGGAATGACTTTTGCAAAAAAAGTTGTGGTTCGAAATATTTGAAAGAGTGAAAAAATGGAGAACTAAGTTTTTTCTTATTTATTATTTATTTCAAGTAAATAATTAATTTAGTACAATAAATATTAATATACTTTATTTTCAGTATAATAAAATAAAATGTTACACAAATATTTTAATTATTATTTTTTATTTGAATTTCGTTGTCATCAAACACGTTTTCAATCACGAATTACCTGAGTTGAACAAAATTAATATAATTAAAATTTTGCACTAAAAGTAAAATATAAATATTAATTGAGTTTAATTAAAATTAATATCATTTTTTTCTAATTCAAGAATGTCTTATCTTTAGGTAAAAGGGCGACAAGTAAATCAAAATAGATCTATCAAGATTTTAATTTAGATAAATTTTTAGTTTTTTGATATAAAGATTATCCTTCTCAAAGCATCAGTACAAATAACAATAAGTTAAAATAGTAAATAATAAATTAAAATTCATATACATTAACAAAATCTACTCTAACAAACCATATTTTTTTTAATTAGAAATTTCATTTTTATTGCATTATAGACATAATACAATAAAAATGAAAATAAAGAGTTATAAATCAAAGTAAAAAAATAATCAAGTAAGATAAGAGAATCCTTCCTTTATTTGACCTTATCCAGTTTCAAAATATTTTTATTATGAAATCAAACAAACCGTACCTATTTATAAAGAAATCTTCACAAAGACCAGATAATATAGGAATTAGAATTTATAATTATTTTCAAACAAAAAAGACTGATTGATAAACTATAATTATTATAAAAAAATCAATTGATCATTTTTAAACGATTATATTCCTTTCATTTCCTAGTCATATCTTTTAAGATATTCACAAGAACTAAGGAATATAATAAAAAGTTAAAACCATATGCAGTTTCTTATTTTATTAATTTTTTCACCTGAACATAATAAATAGACGTGTAAATGATTTAAAATTATTGTAAAAAGTAAGAACATAGTGGAACAAATGTTTAGGGTTATGAAAACATAAAAAAAAAAAATCTAATGAAACATAAAAGAAACGGGATAAATTTATTCTTAATGTCAAGTCACTTCACACATTAAAGACAAACTTTAATCTTCATGAATTTAGTATTAAACCTTAAAGTGTATGAACTAAATAATTGATTAGTTATGGCTAGCTAAAATTTAGGAAATTTTAATTTAATTTAATTTTTAAACATTGTATCTTAAACATTCTAATTCATTTTTCACGTATTTTTCTAAAAAAGCTATGCATCTAAGTTTTTTTTTTCTTTCTCGGTCTTTAGCTTTCTATTCTTTCTAAAATTTTAATTTCAATTATTATCTTTGTAAAAATTAGATGATACCTTATGGATAATAGCGTACGGATAACAGTGAGCTAGAGAATTCGTCCAGGTAATTAGATTTTGTAACAAAGTAATTTTTTTTTTTCCTGCAATGACCCTTATTTTCATATTCTTTCTTAGTTATTTAGTTGAGAATTTTGATTCTTCTCAACTAACATTTAGATTGTTTGTAGGGGAGCTTGTCAAGATCGAGACAAGCCCGACGGGAAGAAAGGTCATTTTGCTGTGTTGCACTTTTTTTGGGGTTAAAAGCTTGTACGTGTTTAAGGCTTTTTCTGAGACTTTGTTTTTTATATTTTTGCTAGATTTTCATTCAATTTTATATAAGGAGAGGTAATTTACGTAGTTTTGTTTTAAGTGGATTTGTAATGTCGGTATAAGTTAAAAATTAGTTGTTATTAATAGTATGTTCATAATTGAATTTTGTATGAACTCGCTTAATTTGTGAAGATTTTTTTGTCAAATTTCTTCATTGAATTTGAGTTGCTAAGTGGATCAATATTTATCAAATTAGGTTTTGTAGTAATAAATAGGTATAAAACTCTAGTTATAATTGTTTTAGTAAGAAAATATTAAATTGTCATATTTAATTTGAGTTGTTGTAATTTTTGAACATTCATGTTAAGTAAATGATTTATTTTGAACTTTTGAATATTTTATAAAAATTGTAACTCGTTTTCACAACTTTCTTATAAATTATATTTGAGTATGATTGGATGAGTAGAACCTTGCATGACTTGTAACTTTTAACAATTTTTTAATTTATGTTTTATAAATTGTGATTTAATATAATGAAATAAGAAGACGTGATATATCATGTGAGGATCGTTCTTACGAGACCTTGAGGTAACGATAATATTTTCAAGATATTAACTCCAACTATTTTTTTGTCAATCTTCATATACGGCGTCTAGAACAAGTTACTCACTATATATGCCAGTATTTGTAATAATGACTTTTTGGCTCTTGTCAAATAAAAAATGTAAGGTTTATTCAAGATGAGATACTCCTGATTATTTTATTATTTCTCACCTCATGTCAAAAAGAGATGTAAAACACAATCAATATATCTTTTGTCAAATGGGGAAGATGCAGAGTCCATGAAAAACTGCTTCATTGTCAGAGAGTTGGCGTTTGACTCAACATAATCAACAAGTGACACATGGGAGTGGCCGAGAACATGTTGACCTGGGTAACCAACAACCTGCAGAATACATATATTTTGTTGGCTGACAATATGTCGGCTTGAGCTACTATTAATCTACGAAGTCTGTATATTTTGTTGGTCTAGTAATACAAGGACGATGTTGAATATTATTAATTTAACATTTAAATGATGATATGATATTATAGAATTATATTTATTAAATATAATATTTTTGAATGTTATTCATATATAAAAATTAGAGTATAGAAGATTGCAATAATTTGTGAGAATTTATGCATTATATAAGAATTTAGGATTTAATTTTGTAGTTGAGCAGTTGAGTTTTAATCAACTAAACTTTATATTTAACTTGTTTGTTGATATAAGTTTTTATTGAATTAAATATTAGTGTTTCATATGAGACGCTTCCTTGGAGTTTTTTTTAAGGAAAAACAGTTATTATTTATTATTATAATATTACTTTTCCTTTATATTCACATTAATGATATTTTATTATTGTTTAGTTGTAAAATTATTTTAATTAGATTAATTCATTATATTATATGTTTTGTTATGATATCCTTTTCTAGTTATATTGGTGTTAAGTTATCCTTGTATGATTGTATTAGTCATAATAGAATCACACATATACTTTTGGCTGATTTTGTTTTATAAACCTTTTTTTGGTAAAAACTAACCTTTATTGGTAAAAACTAACTTTTTTTTAGGAAAGGAAAATAAAAAATATTTAAAAGAATTACAATTAGTTAATATATAAATTAAGTTATAAATTTGTTCCTATGATTTTTTAAATTTTTTATTTTTAATACATTAGGTAGTTTTAAGTTATAAATAAACTTATTTTATTATTTTAGTTTTTATTTAATTTTAAAAAATTATTCTAACATATCTTCTGGTAATGGTAAAATTTTCATACAAGGAGGACACTTCTTGTAAGATAATACTCGTCGATAAAAACTAGATATGATAATTAATTACAATGAGACATTTTCATATAAAATAATGATATTTTTAAGTATTATAAGCGCGTATCTAATATTTAAATTTGAAATAAAAAATTAATCTGATGAATCCTATACCATTACCTGCACAGGCAGTGCTAATTTAGGCAGAAATTAATTAGCATAAACTGAATGAGAAATTTTTCAGTGTAACACACATTTATTGGAAAATTTAAATAATGTTTCGTTCTGTTCTTTGTACAATAAGCTTGGTTTTTCGTTTTATAATTGAATTTTCAAAACATTTAAGTTAAAATGTGTTATTTATTCACTTAAAAAGATTGACAAATTAAATCTTAGTAGTTTAAACATAATATTAAAAAGTTACATAAATTATTAAAAATTTGATACAATTTATCATGTTTATTGAACATTTTATTCTTTAAAGTGATTGAAAAAGTTGATTAAAGTTCCCATGTAGTCTTTATAGTTGAATAAGTTTTAATTTTTAATTCTTTAAACTAAATAATTAAAATAAATTTTTATAATACTATTTTATTTATTTTTATGAATTTAGACAACAAGAACTATTTTTTAAAAATAATATTTAAAAATAAAAGAAATTAAAAAATGTGTAAGGAGTAAATTGAATAATTTTTAAGCATAAATATTAAAAGGATAAATTTATATAATTTAGAAACTAAACGATTAATTAAATGTTTTTTATAAATAATTAAAAAGGAAAATGCATAGAAAATAGCTTATGCTTAGAAAATGAAATTTAACAATTTTAAAAAATAATATTAGAAAATGTATAAATATTCAACAGATCTGACACTATCCTATACCAGTATCTTTCACTTTTGTAAAGTGGTGATTAAAAGGTCTTATATGTATATTTAAAAAAAGGTTTTAATGTAACAAGAAAAGGCATTAAAAGTAGATCCATTGGTATCTTTCAATCATTGCTGCCACATTCTAACATTCTTATTATTGTAAGCAAAACAAAATAATTCAATTTTAAATGTCAATCAATCTTAAAAGATGGCAATTTTTAATTAATGTTCACAAATAAACAGAGAATGAAAGTTTCTCTTATTTAATCATAAAGACATATTTATTTATTATTTAACAAAAAGTGAGTTTGAGAACCAGAAAATGAGAGAATTTGGAAGGATTCCATTTCTTATCCTTTACACTCATAAAACGACGTCAGATAGATACATGGATAAACTTCACGTCTCCAATCGTTTTCTTTTTCCTGTTGCCCTTAAAAAAATCAAGATTTTAACTAATGTAGTTTTCATTAAAAAACTAAAAATGCATCATAAACTTTATATATTTTCTATAAATTCAATATACGAGGTATTTCATTAATTTTAAATATTGCATTTGGATTTATTTTTAAAGTTTAATAATTATGAATTATCGTTTAAAAGGTATATATTGTGAATGAGTTACATGGCATTTATATTGATCAGTCAATCTTATAAATTTTTATTTATATTTTAAAATTGAAAACATGGAAAAAATTTAATATATTTTAATTAAGAAATAAAAAAAAGATTGTCTTAATGCCTGCGGTTTGCTTCATCATCGATATCTTCGCTTATTTTTCTCTCATCCTTTCAGATAAACACACACTATCTAACACGACACAAGCGTTCACTCTTTCTCTTACCAAAACGTCACTTGTCTATTGTCGTTTCGACGCCATGGATCACACGCCTGCTGCGCAACGTCGTCTCCGAGCTATTCACGACCACCTCTCCCCCACCGCCGATGACTCTCCCTCCCACCTCCGATCTAACCCCACCGCCGGCGAGTTTTTCTCCGGTACTTCCTCCCTCTCGTGACTGCTCTTATTGCACTTATCGTACCTCACTTGAACGAGGCCAGTATAATATGATAGTAACGTTCGATCTCTCTCTCTGTAGGATCATGTTCTGTGTATTTCTTTTTGGTCTTTGATTAGTAGTGAATTGTCGCTTTTGAATTTGAGATTGGAGAAAAAAGGAAAAAAAAATGGATTGGAGGAGAGGATTCCTAGCTAGGGGTACTTATAGCTGATTGGAGGGTTTTGAGAATGAATATAGTGAAGTCTTTTTATTGCTATCTTCGATTCGTGTGCATTTGGGAAGCATTCGGACGCGTTTCTTTCATGTTTATAGAAATAAAAGGCGTAGAGTGGTAGGCATTTCTTTTGGAATTAAAATTCAACGGAGGAAGAAATGTTTAGTATGGGGGAGGTTTTGGCTGTTATAAATGTTTGGGTGGAGAGACTATTATTTCACAAACACGAATGGTTCATGTACCAGTTCCAAGTCTCCACTTCATCATGACCCGCTTTCATTTATTTTTAATTTTATTTAGTTATTTATCAGAAGCTAGGTGAAGGCTGAACCGTGTAGTGCAAAAGTTTTAGTTCCTGATGCACCAATACTGTTCATGTGTTATGAGTGTTGACTTCCTGCTTTAAGTTGTGTGATCTGGGTCAATCAAGACACTAATTTTGGTACTTGTTAATTAACTGTCATAAGTACGTATTAATTTAATGATGTCACTGGCCTAGTGCTCTCTGAATTCTGTTTACAATCATTTTACATTTTTTTTGGAGGCAATTGTATACGACTCAAATCAGAATTACATTTGTCATAACACATTCTGCTTCTGAAAGGTGATCGTGTTCATAAAACTGTCATTTGTTCTCTGTCAATCATATTACTCAATGGTGATATTCATAGTGTCACATTTGTTCAAATTTTCTCACAACTTAGGAATTTTTCTGTCCCTTGACTAATGAATATTTTCATATGCCTTGCTTATTGGTATTATCACATTACTTTCTTGCAATTTCTTTTAGTTGACGTCGTTAATTTTGATCTTTACTTCTGAACAGAACAGGGGTATAGTGTTGTACTCCCTGAGAAATTACAAACTGGAAAGTGGAACGTTTACAGGTATACCTCTTCCATTGTTCTTGATCTTGATTTTTTATTCATCATTCTGGAGCCAAATCTGAGTCTGATATTATTTTCAATTCTTTATGGAAGATCTGTACGATCTCCTCTGCAGCTAGTGAGCAAGTTTCCTAATCATCCTGAAATTGGTACCCTGCATGAAAATTTCGTGTGAGCATCAATCCTTTTTATATGTAAAATTAGCTCTGAACTTAAGAAGATTGATAAGTAATCTCAATCAACTGTATTTTAGTAAAAAAATATTTTAGATGCCTAAGAAATTGATATGTATTCTTTCAAACTAATAGGCGCTCAGTTGACACCTTTCGAGACTACAAATATCTGGGAACACGTGTCCGCATTGATGGAACTGTTGGGGAGTAATGTCGCTTTCTGAGGCTTCTTTGCTTTTTCATTCAAATTTACGCAACATCCTTCTCATCATTTCCACTATCCCTTTGCTTTTTAAGGTACAAATGGATGACTTACGGAGAAGCAGGTACAGCTCGGTCAGCAATAGGTTCTGGTTTGATTTATTATGGAGTCTCAAAGGTGAATGCTCGAGTATATTTTTATATTTGATTAGTATTTTGTGTTTAACGAAGTATCTCATAACCATTGGTTTATGCATTCATTTTTAGGGTTCCAGTATTGGATTGTATTTTGTTAATAGACCGGAGTGGATCATTCTTGATCATGCCTGCTCTGCCTACTCATTTGTATCAGTGCCTCTGTATGATACTCTTGGTATGTTATCTACAATTTATCAGGAATTTTTTTGTCATTCATATCTACCTTGTCTTTACCTTCAGATTTAACAGCAAAAAATTGCTTTCTCTGTAGGTCCTGATGCCGTCAAGTATATTGTTAGTCATGCTGTCGTGCAAGTTATATTTTGTGTACCCCAAACATTAAATGTAGTAAGTATATGTGAGCTTTTTCACATATTGGACATCCATTCAGTTTCTTTATAATGAATACCGAACAATCATGAGTACCCATTTTGATAACTTGGTGTGATGATGGATTTCTGTGTGTAAGTACTCTGCATTGAGTATACTTTTCGTGGCTTCTGGACCATGTGTGTAAATATTAAGCTAATCCAATTCACACTAGGGTGATTAAATTCTGTAGATCATTCAGATATGCTAAAGCAAAGAGTTAAGGACCATGTTCATATCTACTTTAGTCATCTTGCTAGCATACTTTATATAACTTATGCTCTTCTTTTGCAAAAACTGACGTATCATATAACCTGCCCTTGCAGTTGCTGAGCTACTTGTCGGATATTCCAACTGTGCGTCTGATTGTGGTATGTGTGAATTATGGCTTATGTTTGAAATTAAATTTTCATTTTCAAAGCAAGTCATACTGATTTTTGGTTAGTATGCAGGTAGTTGGAGGTATGGATGATCAAATTCCATCAGTTCCATCCTCAACCGGCGTTCAAATTGTTACATATTCAAAGCTACTTAATCAGGTAATCTTATTGCTTTCTGTGTCAACAAATGTTGATATTGTGGAGAATAGATAGTGTGTTCTTATTATATTAAACTGCTTCCCTGAATTAGTAAGGAAATTCCATTTCTGTTCTGTGGTTCCCTTTCTAATTATCCATTGTGGTGTATCAGTCTTAGGATCCTTTTGTAAATGGTGTTGCTATTAATTTGATCTGCTGCTATACATTATACTTGTTACCTCATTGTTCATGTGGTTTTGGTTTAGGGACGCAGCAATCTCCAGCCCTTTTGTCCTCCCAAACCGGATGACATTGCAACCATTTGCTATACAAGTGGTACAACTGGAACCCCAAAAGTGCGTAGGTTCCTGTAGAATTATGGTTTACTTTTTTCTTGATGATATTATGATATACTATTCCCTTAAAAAATGTTTTCTTTGCTTATAGTGGCTTTATAAAGCACTTGTTTTAATTTTACTGCTCAACAAATTATGGTCAGGGTGCTGTCTTGACCCATGGAAACTTTATTGCAAGTGTTGCTGGGAGTACTATGGATGAGAAGTTCGGCCCTTCTGATGTGTGAGTCATTTTTTAATGCATACAATGTTCATTTCCATTTTTTGCTTTGACAGTTTATTCTACTGTCTTTACCTTAATTTCTTTTGATTTTCAGTTATATATCCTATCTCCCTTTGGCTCACATTTATGAGCGAGCAAACCAGGTCATGGCCGTATATTTTGGCATTGCTGTGGGATTCTACCAGGGGGTGTGTCTCTGACAAATTAAACTCCTTTCTTTCATTTGGTTTATGTCAACTTATTTTGAATGAGCTTATACTTTCATGAAAAAATTAACATGTTATATATAAGTGCTGTAGCATAGGGAGCCTTTATGAGGTCAAAATATTTTCATTTTCATACTTGCATTTCATGAAATGCTGCGTTGATCCATAAATGATTTCTGTCAAGTAACAGTCTTTTATTATAGTAGTCTTGTGTTCCATATGTGTATGTATGCATGGATTATAATGCAAAATAAAGTGTAGAATGTCTAAATAATAGCAACCTTTTCTGCTTGACTGTTATTGTCTTTTCTGTCCATGTAATATACTTTAGAGCACTGCCTTATGTGATGTGTTGAAGGTAGATTTTACTAAATTTTGTTTCACTTTATGTTGCAATATTCTCAGATTAGCATAAGATTTCTTTTTAACATTTGTATGCAGGATAGTATGAAGTTAATGGATGACATAGCCGCCCTAAGACCTACTATCTTCTGTAGTGTTCCTCGACTATATAACAGAATATATGCTGGGTAGAGTAATTATACATTTATGCTGTACTTTTTAGAACTCTCTTTTTTGCTTCTTATGTGCTCATTGAATTGGATATTTTTTACAGTATCACTAATGCTGTTAAATCATCTGGTGGTCTGAAGGAGAGACTATTTAATGCTGCCTACAATGCTAAAAGGCAGGCTTTATTGCATGGTAAAATATATTCACAATCATCTATCTTTGTGTAGCATACATTTAAATAGTTGCTTTGCCTGATTTGTTTACTACACTGGATCACTATTGTGCTTTAAATATTGATTCTAATTATGCTTGTACCTTGGTTTTTCCCCATCACTCATTCATTGATGGTTTTAGACACGTTGTTTATATGCAAGATTCTTCCCCTGCTCCATTTTTATTTCTTGTAGTGGGTGAATATTATTTGCCACAATAGTATCATGTTTGTTTTCTGAAACTTGTATTGTCTTTTAAATAGCTGGGGAAGTTTCTTAGAATGATAGATATGGCTAAAATGTTGTATCTTATCATTTTGGCTTAAAGTTTTAGTATCATTTAAAAGAAAACTTACTTTTGACATCCATATTTCCATTTGTTTAAGGGAAGAATCCCTCTCCAATGTGGGACAGATTAGTTTTCAACAAGATAAAGGAAAAGCTTGGAGGACGAGTTCGGTTTATGGCATCAGGTGCCTCACCTTTATCGCCTGATATCATGGAATTTTTAAAGATGTAAGTTTTGCATAATATTAATGTATACATTACTAAAGATAACAGTTCACTTGGTATCGTCTTCTTTTTCTTTTTCTTTTTAATAAATTCCATGTGATGATGACTCTATGCCTAGCATGAGTTGTTTTTTTTTTTTTTTTTTTTTTTTTTTTTTTTTTTTTTTAAAAAAAAAAAAAAAACAGTCCACTTATTATTATTTTAATAAATTTTCTCTTGCTGAATAATATGTGCACTTATTCTGCAGTTGCTTTGGTGGTCGGGTGACTGAAGGATATGGAATGACAGAGAGTAC